>Ga0316190_10000523_pt1 | contig 26662 bp, 25 predicted proteins | sample Eddworburrow2_MG_FD_204929 | JGI IMG/M metagenome (GOLD analysis project Ga0316190, IMG submission 204929) | Coastal sediment microbial communities from Maine, United States - Eddy worm burrow 2 | ecosystem: Environmental > Aquatic > Marine > Coastal > Sediment | place: USA: Maine | collected... | reverse complement strand
CACAATCGCCCTTCACCGCAAGCCACTTCAATACCGGCCCTGGACGCTGACAATACAGTACCGGGCAGTGCATTGCTGGCGGTTGACAGCGGGTACGCCTCCCAGATTCGCAACTGGCGTCCGTCGTAGCGGGTTTCGGCAACCGGCCATGAATTAAATGCCCGGACCTTGTTGGCAATATCTGCAGCAGAGCCCTTCCAGTCAATGCGCGCCTCTGACTTCTGCAGCTTGCCTGCATAGCTGGCCAATGCCCCGTCCTGCGGGCAGAGATTGAGGTCAGCGTTCTCCAGTGCCACGAGATTCTGTGCCAACAAGCGTGCACCCAGCAATGCAAGCTTGTCGTGCAAGCGGCTGCCGGTATCGTCAGTGGTGATATCACAGCTTGAACAGGCAAGCACAGGCCCCGTGTCCAGGCCGGCATCCATCTGCATCAGACAGACACCGGTCCTGGTATCACCAGCGAGAATCGCTCTTTGTATCGGCGCGGCACCACGCCAACGCGGCAGCAATGATGCGTGTACATTGACGCAGCCCAGCCTGGGGATAGCCAGTACAGCAGGCGGCAGCAACAGGCCATAGGCGACCACAACCAGCAGATCCGGCTGCCAGTCCGCAAGCTGCTGTTGTGCGGCCGCCGTCTTCAGGGAATCCGGCTGAAAAACGGGGATATCATGCTGTATGGCCAGCTGTTTAACCGGGCTTGCCAGCATTTTACGACCACGGCCGGCCGGCCGGTCTGGCTGGGTATAGACCGCTACCACGTCATGCAAACTATCCAGCAGCGCCTGCAGAGAAGGCACGGAAAAATCCGGTGTACCTGCAAATAATATTCTCATCATGCTGCCTGTCAGTCAGGCAAATTCCGGGCGGGTGCGAACTCGGTCAGATGACACGCTTGCTCGACTGGGCATCATTTTCCGCGGCTGATTGACGTTGTTCTTTTTCCAGTTTCTTCCTGATTCGCGTGCGTTTCAGCTGTGACAGGTAGTCAACAAACAGCTTGCCATCCAGATGATCGATTTCATGCTGAATACAGACTGCCAGTAAACCGCCGGCCTGCATTTCAAAAGACTGGCCATTACGATCCAGTGCTCTCAGCCGTACCTGATCTGCACGTTGCACCATCTCATAGACGCCAGGCACCGAAAGACAGCCTTCCTCCATCTCTTCTACACCCTCCAGCCCCAGTATTTCCGGGTTAATCAGGCATAAAGGTTGGTCTTTTTCTTCCGATACATCAATAACCACGACACGTTTGTCAATATTAAGCTGGGTAGCTGCCAAGCCAATACCAGGCGCCGCATACATGGTATCCAGCATGTCATCCAGCAGTTGCCGGATGTCATCATCAACTGTCTGCACGGGTTGGGCGATATTGCGCAGTCGTGGATCAGGAAAATGCAGGATTTCGAGGAGTGCCATGTGAATGCCGTCACGAATCATTATCAATATATTCAATATACTCTACCACAATCATGCCTGTGGCAGTCGCTGAAAATCGACAAAAGGTTTTGTTCTGTGTGGGTTTTCCGCTAGACTCGCGCATGATCTGAAACTGCCAGCCATACAGCCCACGGTGATGGCAAACTGGACAGGCAATGATACAAACTCGACGTAAAGGGACACCCATGTCAACCAAGAAACTGTTCGGAATAGTCTTTGCCGCATTACTCACCAGTTCACTGATTGCTGCTGATGTAGTTCTTAACCCGGAACACCCGGATCGCTATGTCGTAGTTAAGGGTGACACCCTCTGGGATATATCAACCATGTTCCTGCGTGATCCCTGGCTCTGGCCGGAGATCTGGTACGTCAACCCGCAGATTGAAAATCCACACCTGATTTATCCCGGCGACATCCTCACGCTGGTCTATGTCGACGGAAAACCGCAGCTGCAGATGACCCGTGGCTACCCGACCGTCGCCCTGTCTCCGCAGGTGCGCGAGGAAAGCCTTGATAAAGCCATACCCACAATCCCCCTGGACGCCATACAACAGTTCCTGACCCGCGCCATCGTGGTCGGTGAGGGCGAACTGGAAGTTGCACCCTATGTCGTACAGAGCGCCGGTGAACACGTGGTCACTGGTGTGGGTGATCGCGTCTATATCCGGGGTATAGAGGATAAAAGCTATCCTGTCTATGACATTTATAAACCCGGCGGTCCCTATATTGACCCGGATACCAAGGAGTTGCTTGGCTACAAGGCTCTTTTTGTAGGCCGGGGCCCGGTCGAAGAGTATGGTGATCCGGCAACCCTGTTTCTGGCAGAAACCACCCGTGAGGTACGTGTCGGTGACCGCTTGCGCCCTGCCGATCGTGCAACAGCGGTTACACACTTCCAGCCCCATGTGCCACCAGACAACACTGAAGGTCGCATAATTTCAGTGATCGACGGTGTTACCCAGATAGGCCAGTTTAACGTCGTTGCCATTAATCTCGGTACACGTGAAGGCATGGAGCCAGGCCATGTCTTCCGGGTTTACCAGGATGGTAAGGTCGTCAAGGATACTGTCAGTGGCAAACGCAACGACAGGGTCAAGTTACCGGATGAAGATGCCGGCCTGATCATGGTGTTCCGCAGCTTTGAAAAAGTCAGTTTCGGGCTGGTTATGAAAGCCACCAGCGCCATTCATATCAATGATTTTGTACGGACACCCTGAAAATACACGGCTCTCGGCAATCGCCATGGATGGTGAACCAATGACTTCAGACACAGCCCGCGTGGCCCCGAGATACGGTTAGTGGCGACCCCGCCCTCACCACCAACCACAACAGACACCCTCAAGCACTGGCTCGCCCTGTACCACACGCCAGGTGTGGGTGCCGTCACTTTCCACCGCCTGCTGGAGACCTGTCCGAAGCTGCAGGATTTACCCCACTGCAGTTCCGAGCGACTGCGCAAACCGGGGCTGTCGCAGAAAGCCATTGATGCCTTGCAACACCCGGACACGGCGGCTATCACACGTGATCTGGAGTGGCAGGATAAACCGGGCAACCGGATTATGACCTGTCATGACCCTGACTACCCGGTATTGCTGTCACAGGTGGATACGCCCCCGCCACTACTCTATATACATGGTAACACCGACATTCTCGGCGAACCGCTGCTCGCCATGGTGGGCAGCCGTAATCCGACGGCTGCCGGAAGCCGCACGGCGACTGAGTTCGCACGCCACCTGTCAGCTGCCGGCCTGGTTATCAGCAGCGGCCTGGCATTAGGCATCGATGCTGCCAGCCACAAGGGTGCACTGGACGCAGGTGCGCCCACCGTAGCCGTTATGGGCACCGGCCTGGATCGGGTGTACCCGGCGCGTCACCGTGACCTGGCACGGCAAATTGCCGAGCGTGGCGCACTGATCTCGGAGTTTCCCATTGGTACAGCCCCTCGAGCTGAAAACTTTCCGCGGCGTAACCGCATCATCAGCGGTTTGAGCCTGGGAACCCTGGTGGTCGAGGCGGCTATACGCTCTGGCTCGCTGATCACGGCCCGTTATGCAGGGGACCAGGGGCGTGAAGTATTCGCCATCCCGGGATCGATTCACAATCCTCTGGCACGGGGTTGCCATCACCTGATTAGACAAGGCGCCAAACTGGTTGAGACCGCAAATGACGTCATGGACGAACTTGGCATGCTGGCAGATAGCTGTTATCCACCGGGGCAGGCCACTGTTGAGACGGAGATTGCTGCCGAGCCATCCAAACTCGACTCAGATTACCAGTACCTTATAGATTTTATTGAATATCATGATACATCTGTCGACCAGCTCGTATGTAGCAGCGGATTGACGCCAGCCGAAGTTTCCTCCATGCTCCTGCAGTTGGAATTGAGCGGATATATTGCTTCCAGCCCTGGCGGACTTTATAACCGGCTGAAATAACAGGTTAAAATATGAAAGAAAACGTATTCGACGTACTGATGTATCTATTCGAAAACTATTACATGGACGATGAAAACACCGTCACACCGGATCGAGACATGGTCCAGCAAGAGCTCAGTCAGGCAGGTTTCCCGATACTGCAAATCGATCGAGCCTTTCAGTGGATGGAGGGACTGGCGGGTGAAACCACACCCCCCAGCATGCAGGCCGATCGTTCGCTGCGCCTGTTCTCAAACCGTGAAATGGACCGGCTCGATACAGCGTGTCGTGGATTTATCCTGTTCCTGGAACAGATGGGTGTACTGACACCCGCCTGCCGTGAACTGGCAATAGATCGTGCCATGGCTCTGGAAAGCGAGGACTTCGATCTTGATCAGCTTAAGTGGGTCATCCTGATGGTCCTGTTTAACCAACCCGGGCAAGAAGCTGCCTACGCCTGGATCGAAGACCTGGTGTTCGACGAAGTATCAAACTGCCTGCACTAACCCGCGGGCCGCGCTGCCTGCCGCTAACATTTTCTTATGAGCAAGAACCTCGTCATTGTTGAGTCCCCTGCCAAGTGCAAGACTATAAAAAAGTACCTGGGAAAAGGCTATGAGGTCATGGCGTCCTATGGCCACGTCCGTGACCTGATCCCCAAGGAAGGTGCTGTCGATACAGAGCACGACTTCGACATGAAGTACCAGATGATCGAGCGTAATTCAAAACATGTCGACACCATCGTCAAGGCAATGAAAAAATCCGATGCCCTGTACCTGGCGACTGACCCTGATCGGGAAGGCGAAGCCATTTCATGGCATCTGTGTGAGCTGCTCAGGAATCGCAAGGTACTCGAGGACAAGCTGGTTCACCGCGTGGTCTTCAATGAAATAACCAAGCGTGCCGTCAATGATGCGATAGAACATCCCCGGGAGCTGTCGACAGAACTCATCAATGCACAACAGGCACGCCGAGCCCTGGATTACCTGGTCGGCTTCAACCTGTCGCCACTGCTGTGGAAAAAAATTCGCCGCGGCCTGTCTGCCGGGCGCGTACAAACGCCGGCACTGCGCATGATTGTAGAGCGCGAAATCGAAATTGAAAAGTTCAAGCCGCGCGAATACTGGACACTGGAAAGCGACCTCACACGTGACAACAAGGACTTTGTTGCACGCCTGACACAACTGCATGGAGAAAAACTCAAGCAGTTTTCTATCAATGATGACAGCAGCGCCAACAAGGCCAGGGATGAGTTGCTCACGGCCGCCGACGGCAAGCTGGTTGTGGAGAAGGTTGAAAAGAAACAGCGCAAGCGCAACCCGACCGCACCGTTTACGACCTCCACACTGCAGCAGGAAGCCTCGCGCAAACTGGGATTCACCGCCAGCCGCACCATGCGCGTCGCCCAGCAGCTCTATGAAGGCATGGAAATCGGCGGCGAAACGGCCGGTCTGATTACCTACATGCGTACCGACTCGGTCAATCTGGCTCAGGATGCCCTGGACGAGTTGCGCACCTTCATTCCGGAGCGCTATGGGAAGAATGCGTTACCAGCAGAAGTCCGCACCTATAAAACCAAGGCAAAAAATGCCCAGGAAGCCCATGAGGCGATCCGCCCAACCACCATTCGCAATACACCGGATGACATCAAGAAATACTTGTCAGCAGAACAGTTCAAACTCTATGACCTGATCTGGAAACGTACTGTCAGCTGCCAGATGATCCACGCTACGATCAATACCGTCAGCGTGGATTTCAAATGTGGCGAGGGGAACCTGTTTCGCGCCAATGGTTCAACCATCGTCGACCCTGGTTTCATGGCTGTCTACCAGGAAGGTGTAGATGATAAAAAAGGTAGTGACGATGAGAGCATGCTACCGCCGCTGGAAAAGGGTGACATTTGTACACTGAATGCCATCCGTGCCGACCAGCATTTCACCGAACCGCCACCACGGTATTCGGAAGCAAGCCTGGTCAAGTCACTGGAAGAACATGGCATCGGGCGCCCATCTACATATGCAACCATCATTTCCACATTGCAGGCACGCGAGTATGTCACCCTTGAGAAGAAACGCTTCTATCCGACGGACGTCGGTCGTGTCGTCATCGAGTTCCTGACAGAAAATTTCACCTCGTATGTGGATTATGACTTTACAGCCGGTCTGGAAGACGAACTGGATGCAGTTGCACGCGGAGAAAAAGAATGGATTCCATTGATGAACGAATTCTGGAAACCGTTCAACCAGCTCCTTGGCAAAGACTACTCGCGACCCTATCCGAAACCCATTGAAGAAAAATGTCCCGACTGCGGCAAACCATTGCAAATGAGTCTCGGCCGTGGCGGTTTCTTTATAGGCTGCTCCGGCTACCCGGACTGCAAGTACACCCGCAATGTCGATGAATCACGTGAAAGCGCGGCACCGGAAGTTATCGAAGGCCGCAGCTGCCCGAAATGCGAGTCAGACCTGATCATCCGCTCCGGCCGCTATGGCAAGTTTATCGGCTGCAGCAGCTACCCCGCTTGCAAATATATCGAACCACTGGAAAAGCCGGAAGATACCGGTGTGCAATGCCCGGAATGCAAAAAAGGCAAAATCCTGAAGCGCAAATCCCGGCGTGGCAAAGTCTTTTTTTCCTGCGAGCGTTACCCGGATTGCAAGTACGCCATCTGGAACCAGCCGCTGGCACAGCCCTGTCCGAAGTGTCACTGGCCAATCACCTCTATCAAGACCACCAAGCGTTCCGGGACGCAACGCGTGTGCCCGCAGCAGGACTGCAAATTTGTGGAGCCCTGGGATGAGCCACTACCCGCTGCAGAAAATGCTGAAGAATAGCCGTCGTTAATCTGCACGGTGGCAGCGATTCATTACCGACGACATCATGACCTGGCACATTAGGGAAGCCAGCCGGCAGCTCGCGTCCGGTGGTATTATCGCCTACCCAACAGAAACGGTGTACGGCCTGGGATGCGATCCGTTCAATGGCAAAGCGGCGCTGCATCTGCTTGAGTTAAAAAAACGCAACATTGATCAGGGACTGATTCTTGTCGCCAGTCATTTTGAACAGCTGGAGCCACTGTTGTGTCCATTGAGACTGGCCGTCAGAAAACGTGTCGCCCGGCCTGGAAAATCGCCTGTCACCTGGGTGCTACCCTGCCTGCCCGAGATACCGGTATGGCTGCGTGGCGCACATGATTCGCTGGCGGTCAGGGTGAGCAGCCATCCACTTACAGCAGCACTTTGCAGGCACTGGGGTGGGCCACTGGTTTCAAGTAGCGCCAACATTCACGGCAAACGGCCCGCAATCAGTCCACTAGACGTGCGTAAGGCATTTAACGGACGGCTTGACTATATCCTGCACGGGACGCACGGTAGCACCCACAGGCCCAGCCAGATACGGAATGGTCTGACGGGTGAACTGCTGCGCAGCAATACCTGAATCACACACATCCAAATGCTCATTGATTGGTAACCGCAATGTCTGATACTCAAATTGACAGTACCCACATTGAACAGGTACGTGACTACCTGATGACGCTGCAGAACAACATCTGTAACGCCTTCGAAAGGCTGGATGGTAGCAGTCGTTTTCGTGAAGACAGCTGGTCTCGTGATGAAGGTGGCGGTGGCCGCTCCCGAGTCATGGAAGGTGGTACCGTATTCGAGAAGGCCGGCATCAATTTTTCGCAGGTCTATGGTGCCGGATTACCTGCCTCAGCGACCGCTTCACGACCTGAGCTTGCCGGCCGCTCGTTTCAGGCCATGGGTGTATCGCTAGTCATTCATCCTCACAATCCCTATGTACCGACTTCACATGCAAACGTACGCTTCTTCGTTGCAGAAAAACCAGGGGCCGAGCCAGTCTGGTGGTTTGGTGGCGGCTTTGACATGACGCCTTACTACGGTTTCAGGGAAGATGCTATTCATTGGCACCGGCTGGCAAAGGAAGCCTGTACACCGTTTGGTGACCAGGTTTACCCACGCTACAAACAATGGTGTGACGAGTATTTCTATCTAAAACACCGCAATGAACCACGCGGCATTGGTGGACTGTTTTTTGATGACCTGAATGAGGGTGGCTTCGAAAAATGCTGCGCACTGATGATCAGCATTGGCAATCATTACCTGCCGGCCTACCTGCCCATTGTTGAACGGCGCAAGGACATGGCCTATGGCGACCGTGAAAAGGACTTCCAGCGTTACCGCCGTGGCCGCTACGTGGAGTTCAACCTGGTCTATGACCGTGGCACCCTGTTTGGCCTGCAGTCAGGCGGTCGTACCGAGGCCATTCTGATGTCACTGCCCCCGGAAGTGACCTGGCGCTACGACTGGCACCCCGAGCCTGGCACCGCAGAAGCCGAACTCTATGAGGTGTTTCTGCAACCGACTGACTGGCTGGCACAGCAAGAACAGTAGAAATTCCCCCCTTCTGCCTAGACATTCCTTGCGCGCCGCTCCCGCGACGTACCTACATGGCCCAGGCCAGCGTCTCAACCGGTTTTCCCGGTCTCACCTTCTCCCTGCCTCCCGCGAGAATGGACAGGATGTCCAAGCATCGTGAGAGGGCGTAACGCCCGGCGTATCGCTCCCGCGCATCCCTGCGCTCCACGATGTACCTACATGGCCCAGGCCAGCCTCTCGACCGGTTCCCGGTCTCACCTCCTCCCTGTAGGCAAAAAAAACCCGCCTTTCGGCGGGTTGAAAAACGCTTTTCAGCGTCGGAGGAGTCTTTCGTACTACAGTGCATGACAAAATCATCTCTGAGATGGATCCTGAACTGCATTCAGGTTTCGGGAACCATTTCACAGTGCACTGTTGAATCACTGTCTTGATATGGCTATCGGCGCCAGTGGAAGAATCTTTAACACCAGATGGACGCACCAGAAAACAACACTATCCCATTAATATACAAAATAAATATTCTATACCATGGCACCGAAATGTGGGGTTCAGATTGTGACTGACCGCAGTCATCGGGCACGGTAAACTGTAGCCCTACAATTTTCAGGGAGCAGCAGCAGTGACCGAGACATCCTCGAGAAACAGTCGATTTCCCGCTAGCCGCATGCGTCGCATGCGACACGACGAGTTCAGCCGCCGCCTGATGCGCGAAACACAGCTGTCCAGTGCCGACCTCATTTATCCGGTATTCGTGCTCGAAGGTAAGCAGCAGCGTGAACCGGTCACGTCCATGCCCGGCGTGGAACGTCTCAGTATCGACGAGCTCCTCAAGGAAGCCACTGAAATCCATGCGCTCGGTATCCCGGGCATTGCATTGTTCCCGGTCACACCCGCCAGCAATAAATCCGATGATGCACGTGAGGCATTCAACCCGGATGGACTCGCACAACGCGCTGTACGGGCATTAAAACAGGCATTACCTGGCCTGGGTGTCATCACCGATGTCGCACTCGACCCTTTTACCACGCACGGCCAGGATGGCCTGATCGATGCAAGCGGCTATGTCCTGAATGATGAGACGGTTGCGGTACTGGTCAAACAGGCCTTGTCCCACGCCGCAGCTGGTGCCGACATCGTGGCGCCCTCTGACATGATGGATGGACGCATCGGCGCCATCCGCACGGCCCTGGAGCAGGCCGGCCATCGCAATACCCGTATCCTGGCCTATGCCGCAAAGTATGCCTCCAGCTTCTACGGCCCGTTCCGCGATGCCGTGGGTTCAGCCGCTAACCTGGCCGGCGGCGACAAGTACAGCTACCAGATGGATCCGGCCAACAGTGACGAGGCCCTCCGGGAAGTGGCCCTGGACCTGGCGGAGGGTGCCGACATGGTGATGGTCAAACCCGGCATGCCTTACCTGGACATTATCCGCCGTGTAAAGGATGAATTTGGCGTCCCGACCTTCGCCTACCAGGTCAGTGGCGAGTATGCCATGCTCATGGCAGCTGCCCAGCAGGGCTGGCTGGATGAACAAGCGGTTGTGATGGAATCATTGATCTCCATCAAGCGCGCCGGCGCCGATGCCATCCTGACGTATTTTGCGAAATCGGTCGGGCACTGGCTGGCAACGGACCAGGGATGACTGACCGCTATGCCGTCATGGGTAACCCGATTGCCCATAGCCAATCACCACGTATCCATACCCTGTTTGCCAGGCAGACTGATCAGCAACTGCAATACGAAGCCATCCGTGTCGAGTCCGGCAATCTGGCAGGCGCCGTTGGCAATTTCCTGGCAGGCAGTGGCAAGGGTCTGAATATCACGGTACCGCTCAAGGAAGAGGCCTGGACGCTTGTGGACAGCCGCAGTGACCGCGCGGAACGGGCCGGTGCAGTCAATACCCTGGTGTTGTCAGAGGATGGCCATCATTTTGGTGACAACACCGATGGTACCGGTCTGCTACGAGACCTGCTGCTCAATCACGGCACTACGCTGCAAAACAAGCGTTTATTACTGGTCGGCGCCGGCGGCGCTGCGCGTGGCGTTGTCGAGCCGCTGCTGTTGAATAAACCGTCCTTGCTGGTCATAGCCAACCGCACGGCAGAGAAAGCCGTGGAACTGGCACACCGGTTCTGCGACCTGGGGCATACAGAAGGCTGCGGGCTGGACGCTGTAGACGGCCAGCAGTTCGATCTCATTATCAATGCCACGGCCGCCAGCCTTGCCGGTCAGGTGCCGGTGCTGCCGGACAGTGTCATAACAAATGACAGCTGGTGTTACGACATGATGTACGGTGACCGACCCACCGCCTTCATGGACTGGGCACAACAACGCGGTGCTGCGCACTGCATGGATGGCCTGGGAATGCTGGTGGAGCAGGCAGCCGAGTCATTTTTTTTGTGGCGTAACATCCGGCCGGATACCGGACCCGTCATCCAGGCATTGCGTCAACGATTGGCCCTGTGACGGTTTTTCAGCTCCACGTAATGGGCCGCGGAATACTCAAGAAAGCCCTCTTCTTCCGGCCGCAAGGCACGTACCCTGCGGGCGGGTGAACCGACCCAAAGGAAACCACCCTCAAGCTCTCGACCGGGTGGTACCAGACTACCGGCACCCACGATGGCGCCCGAATGGACAACAGCACCGTCCATAACAGTGGCAGCCATGCCGATCAGGCAACCATCCTCCACGGTGCAACCATGCAATATGGCCTGGTGGCCCACCGTGATATCGGCACCGAGGCGCAGTGCAAAACCACCAGGTGCAAATTCACTGTCATGACTGACATGTAAAATGCTGCCATCCTGTATGTTGGTTCGCGCCCCGATGTGAATGGAATTGACATCACCCCGGGCAACCACCTTCGGCCACAGCGAAACATCTGCCTCGAGGGTGACATCACCGATTACCAGCGCCGTTTCATCCACGTAGGCGGTGTCTGCGATACGCGGTTCGCTATTCTCAAAGTTTCTTACGCTCACAAGTACTCCTTCAATGTGATATTTACGGTTTCAGCAAGGCAATAAGCGACCATCTGCTGCATGATTGACCATGGCAATAGCTAGCGAATATTGCACTGCTCTGAAAATAACTACCCCCGAATAGTATCAGACAGTACACTTTCACGAGCGAGCCCGGACGCATTACACGCTTAAATAACGAGGTAATACACGAATGACGAATCCCCTGCTGGACCAGAGCGGCCTGCCGCCCTTTTCAAAAATCAAACCGGAACACGTGAAGCCGGCCATCGACACCCTGCTGGCCGAGAGTCGCCAACTGGTTGAACAACTGCTGCAGCAGAACAGCCAGTATAGCTGGGCCAATCTTGTCGAACCGCTGGATGCAATGACTGACCGTATCAATCGTGCCTGGTCACCGGTCAGCCACATGAACTCGGTCGTCAACAGTGAAGCTTTGCGTGATACCTATAACGAATGCCTGCCCATCCTCAGTGAATACGGCACCGAGATGGGACAACACGAGGGCCTGTACAAGGCCTACCGGGATATTGCGGATGGCGACGAATACCAGCGCCTCGACAGGGCACAAAAAAAGGTCATTGATAACGCACTGCGGGATTTCCGCCTCTCCGGTATCGAGCTGGATCAGGCTGCCCGCGACCGCTACAAGGCCATACAGCAGGAACTCTCAAAGCTCACCTCGCAATACAGTGACAACGTGCTGGATGCCACCAATGCCTGGCATAAGCAAATAACGGACGAGTCCCTGCTCGCGGGCCTGCCCGAGAGTGCACGCGCACTGGCCAGACAAACCGCCGAACAGCGCGACTTGGAAGGCTGGGTGTTCACACTGGAATTTCCTTCCTATTACCCGGTACAGACTTACGCAGACAATCGTGAATTGCGCGAAGAACTGTATTCCGCCTATGTCACACGTGCTTCCGACCAGGGTCCGCATGCCGGCCAGTGGGACAATACCGGGACCATGGAACAGATTATGGCACTGCGCCACGAGGCAGCACAGTTACTGGGGTACGACAACTACGCGGCTCGCTCCCTGGCCACCAAAATGGCGGATTCAACCGACCAGGTCATGGGTTTCCTGGAAGACCTGGCAGAACGCTCAAAACCTGCCGCACAACGTGAACTCGACGAGGTGCGCAACTTTGCCCGGGAACACGATAACCTGCATGACCTGCAGGCCTGGGACATACCCTATTACTCGGAAAAACTGCGGCAGAAGAAATACGCGATTTCACAGGAAGAGCTGAAGCCCTACTTTCCGGAACCCCGTGTAGTCAGCGGCTTGTTTGCCATCGTAGGACGGTTATACGGACTACAAATCGAGGCCGTTGAAGGCATTGATACCTGGCACAAGGACATTGCCTTCTACCACATCCGGGATGATGCGGGTGAAGTACGCGGCGAATTCTATCTCGACCTGTATGCCCGTCAGCACAAACGTGGCGGCGCATGGATGGACGAATGTATCTCCCGCCGCCGCAGCGCCTCGGGTCTGCAGATACCGGTCGCCTATCTGACGTGTAATTTTTCACCGCCCATCGGCGACAAGCCCGCACTCTTTACCCATGATGAGGTCATCACCCTGTTCCATGAATTCGGACATGGCCTGCACCACATGCTGACACAGATAGACTATGCCGGGGTATCCGGAATCAGCGGTGTGGCCTGGGATGCGGTAGAACTACCCAGCCAGTTCATGGAAAACTGGTGCTGGGAGCGCGAGGCCCTGGACCTGTTTTCCGGTCATTTTGAAAGCGGTGAAAAAATACCTGAGATACTGTATCAACGCATGCAGCAGGCAAAAAATTTCCAGTCTGCCATGCAGATGATGCGGCAACTGGAATTTGCCATTTTCGACTTTCGCATCCACCGCGACTACGACGAGGACAGGGGTGCCCGCATCCACGCCACACTGGAAGATGTGCGCAAACAGTATGCCATGCTACAGCCACCGGCTTTCAATCGTTTTGAAAACGGCTTCACACATATTTTCGGCGGGGGCTATGCGGCCGGCTACTACAGCTATAAATGGGCAGAAGTCCTGTCTGCAGATGCCTTTGCGGCATTCGAGGAAAGCGGTATTTTCAATCGCGAGACCGGTAATAAATTTCTCACCTGCATACTGGAGCAAGGCGGCTCACGGGAACCGATGGAACTTTTTGTGGAGTTCCGCGGCCGCGAACCCACCATCGATGCTCTGTTGCGCCACTGCGGGCTGGCGGCTTAATGAAGATCGCAACCTGGAACGTTAATTCGCTCAAGGTACGGCTGCCACATGTACTGGACTGGCTGGCCACTTCACAGGCCGACATCCTGTGCCTGCAGGAAACCAAGACAATCGACGAGAACTTTCCCGTCAATGAGATCGAGGCCGCCGGCTATCACGTCGTGTACTCGGGACAGAAAACCTATAACGGCGTCGCCATTATCAGCAAGCAAGCGGCAACGGATACCATCACCGATATTGCGGGTCTGGATGACCCGCAGCGTCGCATACTGGGTGCCACCATCGGTGATGTACGGGTGCTTGATTTATACGTCGTCAATGGACAGGAAGTGGGTAGTGAGAAATATGCCCATAAACTGTACTGGCTGGAGCAGGTCACCCGCCACATCAGCGAACAGTTGCAACAGCACGAGCGGTTCGTGGTGCTTGGTGACTTTAATATTGCACCTGAAGACCGTGATGTTTATGATCCGGAGGCCTGGCATGAACGCATTCTGTGCAGCACACCGGAACGCGAAGCCCTGCAAAGGATCGTCGATCTTGGACTAACCGATACCTTTCGCCTGTTTGAGCAACCCGAGGAAAGTTACAGCTGGTGGGACTATCGAGCCGCCGGCTTCAGGCGTAATCGCGGACTGCGGATTGACCTGATACTTGCCAGTCAGTCCCTGTCAGACAATTGCACCGCCTGTTTGATTGACAAGGAACCGCGCAAACTCGAACGCCCCTCTGACCATACACCGGTTATTGCAGAATTTACGCTGTGAAACATGATGACAGCCCCGCATCAAGATCCGGGTATCGCAGCGTTACTGCCAGTTCATTCAGCATTTTCGAATTACTCATGCGCCTGGAGTCATTCAGGAAAGACAGCATGCCGGCTGAAAGAACCTGCTGTGCCTCGGCGCGGCTGACGGTGGGTGGCCGTGGCAGTCCGGCAGCATCGGCCACCCTGAAGAAATAATCCGTCATATTGCTGGGATGACCGTCACTGACGTTGTAGACGGTATTAGCCAGCGGACTGTGCATGGCCGCGACACAGACAGTCGCCAGGTCATCGGCATGTATACGATTGGTATAGGGCGAATCTTCTTCACGTAATACAGGTGTACCCTCGCGTAAACGTGCCAGTGGCAATTTTCCCGGCCCGTAGATACCGGGCACACGCAATATTATCCATTGTGTGTCGTGTGCATTGCACCACGCCCTTAACCGCTGTTCGGCATCCAGCCGGCGGTGACCGCGTGGCGTGGCCGGGGCCACGGTCTGCGATTCGCTTATCCATGCACCCTGACAATCGCCGTACACCGCGCTGGTACTGATGTAGACAATGCGACGTGGTGGCGCCTCAACATCCAGCACCTCAAGAAAGCCCTGCATGCGTGGGTCCTGCTCTCCCCGCGATGGGGGGGGAGCAAAATAAAAGACCATATCAAAACCATGTGCCCATGCGGGCTTCGCCGCAGGCTGGTCCAAATCAACCATGACCGCCTCGATGCCCGAACGGTCAAGCTGTGCAGCGCTTTCCTTGCGGCGAACGCATCCCGTAACCGGATAACCCTCGCCCTGCAACAGGCCGGCCACACGCCTGCCGATATAGCCACAACCCGTGATTAGCACAGTTTTATATGGTTTATCTTGCATAGTAAATCAGCGACAATGCCTGTTCGTTTCTGTTGAGTTTGTTTATTACATGCCTTTCCAGGTCACCATAAAATCCAGCGGTCATACATTTGACGTCGAGCCATCCGAGACAGTTCTCGATGCGGCGTTGCGCCAGGGCATTATACTGCCTTATGGATGCCGTAACGGCCAATGTGGCTCCTGCATGGGTGACATCATTACGGGATCGGTCGACTACCGGGACGGACTGCCCCCTGCTCTCGATGCCGCTGCTGCCAGTCGAAACAAGGCGTTATTCTGCCAGGCACGACCTGGCAGCGACCTGACCATCAAGGTACGTGAAGTCGATGCCGCCAGGGACATTGAGGTCAGAACCCTGCCCTGCCGGGTAACCAGGCTTGAACATCTGGCGCATGACGTCATCCGCATTTATCTGAAAATTCCTGAATCCGAGCGCTTGCAGTTTCTTGCTGGCCAGTACATTGATGTACTTCTCAAGGACCATGCACCCCGCGCATTTTCTATTGCCAATGCGCCACATGATGATGACTTCATTGAACTGCACATTCGCAACGTCAGTGGCGGCTATTTCTCTGCGCAGGTATTCAACCAGATGCAGGAAAAAGCCATACTGCGCATCAAGGGGCCGCTGGGCACTTTCTTTCTGCGTGAAAACAGTGACCGACCGGCGATCCTTATTGGCGGCGGCACCGGCTTCGCACCGATCAAGGGCATACTGGAACACGCCTTTTATACCTCGGTCGACAAGCCACTGCACCTGTTCTGGGGAGTACGCGCCAAACGTGATTTGTACCTGAAGGCACTACCTGAACAGTGGCAGCAGTCTCACGCTAATTTCCACTACACACCGGTCCTGTCTGAACCCGGCACTGTGGATGACTGGCAGGGTGAAACCGGTTTTGTGAGTGACAGCGTCGTCAGACAGTACCCGGACCTGTCAGATTACGACGTCTACATGAGTGGACCACCGGTGATGGTAGAGGCCGGGCACAGTCTGTTCCTGAAGCACGGCCTGGATGAAAACCGGTTCTTTTCCGACGCCTTCGAGTACGCGGCGCTCTCTGACAAGCTGAAATAAGCCAGGAGCCCGTCTGATAAATTTACTGGCCACGAAAGAACACGGAAAAATTAAGGCATTTATCCTTTCGTGTTTTTCCGTGGATTCAGTGGCTATTAAAGAATCTGGAACTCAGCTTAATCTGTTTCAGTATCCTAACGCTGCTGTATAGCCGCAACAATCGCCTCATCACTTGCATTGGCGACAATCACCGGCTCCTGAACAAACCCCAGCTCCCGCGCCAGCATTGCCTGGCGTGGGCCGATGACCACCAGTGGAATCTTCACTAACAACGGCTGCCCGGCTGATCCGGCCATTGTATACAGGTTCTGCAGTGTCTCGTTACTGGTAATCGTGATGCAATCAAGAGTGCCTGGCTGTAATAGTATCTGCATGCGCCGCACATCCACTGCCGGACAGGCACGTCGATAGACCTCCACATAATCAACATCGGCGCCACGTGCCAGCAGTGTGTCGCGCAGTACTTCACGGCCACCGTTGCCACGGAAAATAACGACACATTGACCCGACATATCCTGAAGCTCATCCAGTGCCAGCAAGGCCTCACTGTTATACTGATGCCCGGGCATCAGGTCGACTGATAACCCATACGGCAACAGTGCTTCCGCAGAAGACGCACCGACCGTGGCTATGCGGGTATTCTCTGGCCAGTCACGCCGATTGAGGATGAACTCAGCACCCATTCTGACCGCATTGACACTGACAAATATTGCCAGGTCATATTCCTCGAGCGTATCTGTTAACGCTTCAATTCGATAGCCATCAGCAGGATTGAGAATTTCAATTGTCGGCAGAGAAATGGCCTCATGGCCTGCCGCTTCAAGCAGGCCGCACAGATGTTTAGCCTGCCCGGCTGGCCGCGTGACCAGGATACGTCTAGCCGTCACTCAGCAGCTCATCAAGAATCGTGCGGGCACCGCGTGATAACAAATCCTCGGCAAGTTGCTTACCCAGCGCTTCGGCGTGCTCCGCAGAACCACTGATGTCACCGCGAATAACCATACTGCCATCCGGCTGACCCACCAGACCACGCAGTTCAACAACACCGGCATTGAGCAGCGAATAGCCGGCGACCGGCGCCTGGCATCCACCTGCCAGCGTGGCATTCATGGCACGTTCGGCCTCTGTCCGCCACCATGTTTCATCATGGTTCAATGGCTCAATCAGGCTCCTGACACGTGGATCATCAACGCGGCATTCAATGCCAATCACACCTTGTGCAATCGCCGGTAACATTTCTTCGGGTGTCAATGCATGGGTGATGCGCGCTGACAAACCAAGGCGTTTCAGGCCGGCGCAGGCCAGCACGATTGCGTCATAGTCACCGGCATCCAACTTGCCGAGCCGGGTCCCTACATTGCCGCGAAGGTCCAGGATCTGCAGATCGGGGCGCCGGGCACGCAACTGGCACTGACGGCGCAAGCTGGAAGTGCCCACACGGGCGCCTTCAGGCAAGTCATCTACGGATGAGTACTGCATGGAGACAAAGGCATCGCGGGGATCCTCACGATCCAGTATGGCACCAAGACACAGTCCGTCCGGTAAAACAGCCGGTACGTCCTTCATCGAATGCACGGCAAGGTCCGCACGACCGTCCAGCATGCCCTGTTCCAGCTCTTTTACAAACAGACCCTTACCACCAATCTTTGCCAGCGGACTGTCGAGGATGCGATCGCCCTGGGTACTCATTGTCAGTAACTCGACCTGCAAACCGGGGTGCAAGGCCTGTAATCGGTGACGCACATGTTCTGCCTGCCATAAGGCAAGCGGGCTTTTACGTGTTGCAATACGGATCCGTTCTATTGACATCAATAGCTATCTCGCCACTAAATAGGGGTTAGTGAAACGATTATACAAGCTGCTGGTGTTCTATCCATGTGATAATTACGGATTCAGCGTCCCTGTGGTATTTCGCAGCAAGGCGCAGTGCGAAGGCAATGGCTATTCCCTTGTCGAGCACTTGAACGTAGCGGCGGGACACCACAGGGACGCCCTTCGGGTTAGCTTGTCAACGCCCACGGACTGCGTTCCGCCTCTTGACAAGGGAATGACCATTGTCGGCAAGGCGCGCCTTGCCGTGAACGTTGACAAGCTAACTGAACTCGCAATTATCACATGGATAGAGCACTAGTATTCTTGGCTGCCTCATTTTGGCTGGCTACCGCCCCGCATGCAGAAATGACCGTGCCCGTGGCAACCGACCTGCAACGGGACGGCAGTCAGGCACGTTCCCGGGAGCTGCCGATACTGCTGACCTTCACTTCAATGATCTGCAGCTACTGTGAACTGCTGGAACAGGATTTCCTGCAACCCATGCTGCTCGGCGGAGAATACCGCGATAAAGTCATTTTCCGGAAGCTGGAAGTGGGCTATGGCAGCACTGTCACCGATTTTACCGGCCAGTCGATCACTACCCGCGAGCTTTCTGACCGCTACCGGGTATTCGTTACTCCGACCCTGTTATTTGTGGATGGTAACGGCAAGGAACTCGCCGAGCGTATAATCGGCATCAATACACCGGAATTGTTTGGTGGCTACCTGGACGCCTGCATTGAGACTGCCTTGCTGAGCATCAGGAATCCCGAGCTGGCCGCCAGCATCAGCAGCTGTCAGCTGGAACATGCTGCAAACAGCGACACGATCTTCAGGACTGCAGTCCCTTGACGAGCTTGCGAACATCGGCAATGTGCCGCCGGCTGACTTCCAGCGTCTGCTCGACCCCTGCCAGGCTTAGTTGCGCACAGCCATCGTCGTCTTTTCCAAGACCTCTAATGTAGTGCCTGGCAACCAGTGCATTGCGGTGAATACGCACAAACTGATCGGCAAATTCCTGTTCCAGTGACTTTAGCGTTTCCTCGATCAGCAGCTGTGCAGTACCGGTGCTGACGACGACATATTTCTGGTCGGCCTGAAAATACCGTATCTCTTCAACCGGGATAAGTTGCAGGCTGCCACGTACATTGGCACAGATACGCTGTCGCTTGCAGGATTGATCATCTCCCTCTCGCACAGATGCCGCCTGTACCCGCGTCAGGCGCCGCGCATGCTGCAACGCATCCTGCAGACGCTCCAGTCGTACGGGTTTCAACAGGTAGTCAACGGCATGTGTCTCAAATGCCTGCAGCGCATAATCATTGTAGGCCGTGGTAAATATGATGGCCGGTGGCTGCTGCAAGGACAGCAGGTGCTGTGCCGCCTCCAGTCCATCGATGCCCGGCATCCGAATATCCAGTAGCAGCACATCCGGCTGGTGTTTCTCACAATGCTCCAGTGTTTCACGGCCATTAGCCGCTTCACCACAAACCTCATAGCCGCCGATTTCCTCCAGCATTGCCCGTAATCGTGCGCGTGCCGGCGCTTCATCGTCAACAACCAGTATCTTCATGCGATTGCCACTTCCGGGAACCTGAGAATGACCCTGTACACACCGTCCTCCAGTGACGTTAACAACTCTGTACGCCCTCCAAAAGCTATCTGCAGCCGTTGCCGGATATTTTCCTGGGCAATACGGTTACCCTCGTGTTGCCCGCAGCTCCCGGTATCCGGTACCGGGTTACTGACAGCAATTTCTATCCTGTCCTGCTGACTATCGCCATTGACAAGAATGGTTCCGCCCTCGGGCAATCGTTCAATGCCGTGATAGATCGCGTTTTCCAGCAACGGCTGCAGGGTCAACGGGGGCATGCTCACGCCAGCCGGAATCCTGTCCACGTTCCACTGCACTGACAGGCGTTCACCGAGACGCAGGGATTCAATATTGAGATAGCGGCTTGCCAGTATCAGCTCATCTGCCAGGGTACTCTGCTCGTGCGAACTGTTTAACGAGGCGCGAAACAGGTCGGACAAATCTTCAATGGCAGATTCAGCAAGCTCTGGTGCAGAGCGTGTCAACGCGGCGATGGTGTTCATGCTGTTAAACAAAAAATGCGGACGTATGCGTGCCTGTAATGCCTGGATTCGTGCGCGTGCTTCGGCCTTCAGTTGTTGCCGCCACTGGAACTGGACATACAGGTAACGCAATACAACCGCCGCAATGACAGCACTGATAATCAGGTTACGCAACAGAAAAACAGCATGCTGAGGAACACCAACTTCCGGAAAAAGTGTACTTGAAACCATTAAATAGAAAGCCATTTCACTGATAATCGCCGTGACCAGCAACACCAACAGGTAGCTCACCAGGGCAGCCACTGTATTACCCAGACGCGCCAGCATCGGTCTGGATACACACAACAGGGCAGCACTGCTCAGTGAAATCCATTGCATAAATACCGAGATCAGACCGAGATTTGCCCATGGATTTTCCAGTACGCCCGGACTGACCAGTGTCAGGATAAAGGCCAGCAACTCGGCAATCACCACGACCGCAAACACCATACGAACATCACAGAAGCTGGGTAAAAAGAACGACTCGGCCGTCTCAATGGCGTGATTTTCAGCTGCCTGGCGTGAACTCATGGCCACAGTGTCAACCCTGTCTTCCCGGCATGCAAGTCCGCTGCGCAGTTGGCAAACGCAAACCCGACCCGGATTGGTTATACTGCGGCAAAACAGGCATTCCGGTTACCCACATGACAGACGATAATTCTCCACAAAAGCCCTGGGGCGGGCGCTTCACAGAATCGACGGACGCCTTCGTCGAGGCCTTTACTGCATCGATCGACTTCGACCAGCGGCTCTACCGGCATGATATCGCCGGCTCCATTGCGCATGCCCGCATGCTGGCACACGTTGGCATTATCAGTGCGGCTGACAGCGCTGACATCGTTGCCGGGCTGGAAGCTATCCTCGCCGACATCGAGCAGGGTGATTTTTCCTGGTCTGTAGCGCTCGAAGATATCCACATGAACATCGAGGCACGGCTCATCGAGCGCATCGGTGAAACCGGAAAAAAACTCCATACCGGCCGTTCCCGCAATGACCAGGTTGCCACCGATCTGCGACTCTACCTGCGGGATGAAATTGACAGCCTGTGCATTACGCTTCACCGGCTGCAGACCGCGCTGGTCGATATCGCCGCACGCGAAGCCGACACGATTATGCCGGGCTTTACCCACCTGCAGGTCGCCATGCCCGTCAGTTTCGGGCATCACATGCTGGCCTGGGAAGCCATGCTGGAGCGTGATCATCAGCGCCTGCTCGATGCGCGCAAGCGAGTCAATGTGATGCCGCTGGGTGCCGCTGCGCTGGCTGGAACCGGTTTTCCCATTGACCGGGAATATACGGCAGGGTTGCTCGGCTTCGACAGCGTGGCCGCCAACTCACTGGATGCCGTCAGTGACCGGGATTTTGTAATAGAATTCTGTGCGGCAGCGTCACTTGTCATGATGCACCTGTCACGATTTTCAGAGGAACTGATACTCTGGTCATCGGCACAATTTGATTTTATTGAACTGCCGGACCGCTTCTGTACCGGCTCCAGCATCATGCCACAAAAGAAAAACCCGGACGTTCCGGAGCTGGTGCGTGGCAAGAGCGGCCGCGTGACCGGCCACCTGGTCAGCCTGTTGATGCTGATGAAGGGTCAGCCACTCGCCTATAACAAGGACAACCAGGAAGACAAGGAACCATTATTCGATACCATTGATACCCTGCAGGGTTCGCTGCGCGTATTTGCCGACATGATGCCCGCTGTCACCGTGCATCGTGACAGCATGGCTGCCGCTGCGCTGCAGGGCTTCTCCACGGCCACTGATCTGGCCGATTACCTGGTACGCAAGGGCATTGCCTTCCGGGATGCCCATGAAATCGTTGGCCGCACCGTGCGCTTTGGCATTGACAACAACAGGGATTTGTCCGCCATGTCACTGCAGGAGTTGCAAACATTTTCCAGCGAGATTGGTGACGACGTGTTTGCGGTGCTCACGCTGGAAGGTTCCATGGCCGCACGCAACCATCCGGGCGGAACTGCACCCAGCCAGGTGCACAAGGCGGTGAGCGCGGCCCGGCAACGTTTGCAACACCGCTAAGAGCCACCTGGCCGCAGGGCATTAAAGTACGGTCCTGCCAGACCGCTATTTTCCTTACCACACCTATCATAAAGTAACCGGAGCTTAACTGGGCCTATGAAAGACCTCTCACAGTCAGCCGCACAGTCAATACTGCATAACTGCCCGACCGCCATGTTGCTGATTGCAGACAATGGCAAAATACAAGACTTTAACAAGGCATTCGCCGCACTCGTTGGTGAGGCTGCCACCACCCTGAAAGGCGCACCACAAGCGGATGGACTGATCGCATCCCTGCTTGGACCGGGTAGCGTCGTTAACTGGATCATGCCGGATGGCGATGAACGCTGGTTGGCGGTTGAGTCATCTACAATCGATGCTGACCCAGGGCTTACAGTGCGTTTTTATCAGGACGTCACGGAAAAAATGCGCCTTAAAAAAGAACGAGAGGCACTGCAGAAGGCACTCAAACAGCAGGCCATCAAGGATGAGCAGCTACCCGGCTTGTTAAGCCGCTACGGGATAGAGATCTCACTGGAACCGCTGGTATCGCGTAGCCGCCGCTACAACACCCCCCTCTCACTGGTGTGTGTCAGCATTGATTCCAGCCAGGATCGTGACAAGGCGATCACCAAAATCAGTTACCTGCTGAAAGATCAGACGCGCTGGGCAGACCTGGTGGGCTGCACTAGCGGGCACGATTTCATCCTGGTCCTCCAGGAAACCACCCAGGCTGCGGCATTGCAACTGGTTGACAAGCTGGCAACCCGCATCACACATATGAACAATTCAGCGGAGAACCCGATCCATGCCTGCTATGGTGTTACCGAGAGCCAGAAGAATGATGATGCCGAGTCCATACTCGAACGCGCGGAAGCGGCACTGTCCAAAGCACGTCAGAATGACTGCGGCACCGCGGTTGTGGACCCGGCATTAGCCCAGGAGGCTGTCCGAGAACAGCGATCGTAGCGAGGGCAAGGCTGATTGAGTCATGTTTTTCGATCATTTGAGGCTAATAGTGGCGCTATTTAACGGAAATGATCGGGAAATCTGGCCAATCAGGCTTGGCCGCAGTAGATTAGCCTGTTCCCGGACAGGCTCCCAGCCGCTGCAACAACCAGACACGTACATCACTGATTTCTTCCGGGCACAGCGCATGCTGCATCGGGTAACTGTGCCAGTTCACGTTACAGCCAAGCTGTCCCAGCAGGTCGCGTGACTGCAGCGCGAGCTGCACGGGCACCACCGGGTCCTGCATGCCATGCGCCATAAAAATCGGCACCCTGTCGTTTGCAGCTACGGCTTCCGTCGCCAGAGTATCTGCCAGGGGCACATAGGTGGACAAGGCCAGGATACCGGCCAGTGGCTGCGGATAACGCAGCCCGGTATGCAATACGATTGCCCCCCCTTGTGAAAATCCCGCGAGAATGATGTGCTCAGCCGGGATACCGCTGTCCACTTCCCGCTGGATCAGGGCCCGTAGCTGTTGTTCGGATTCATAAATACCCTCACTGTCCTGGCCCCGATTGAAATCAGCGGCCTTGATGTCGTACCACGCGGGCATCTCCATGCCGCCGTTAATCGTCACGGGTCGGTGCGGCGCATGCGGCAGGACCACACGCACACCCAGGCTTTCAACAATCCCCAGCTGTGGGATTAACGGCTCAAAATCATGGCCGTCAGCACCCAGGCCATGCAACCAGATAATGCAGGCACGCGGGGTGCCGGTCGGATTAATTTCGACAGTTTCAAGGATTGGCTTGCTCATACTGTGTAGTATGCCGGCTTGGCATTGGGTTTGCTGCATTCTAACCGTATACTGGTCTCACGAAATCAGGATGCACCCCCATGAGAACTCGTATTACAACCCGATTGCTGTTGCTGATCTGCACCCTTGTCATGACGGGCTGTGGCCAGAAAGGACCGTTGTACCTGCCCGAGAAACCAGAGCAATCACCAAAGACCGACAACAGCGAATCTCCCGACCGTTGAGCCACCACCTTGTATGGATTACTTCAGCTATCACAATGGCCGCTTGCAGGCCGAAGACGTAGATCTTGGCGATATTGCCGAACGTTTTGGCACGCCCTGCTACGTCTATTCACGTGCAACCCTGGAACGCCACTGGCAGGTCTTTGACGCTGCACTCGGCAGCCATCCGCACCTGATTTGTTATGCCGTGAAGGCCAATTCCAGTCTGGCCGTGCTGCAGGTACTGGCACGTTTGGGCTCCGGTTTCGACATCGTTTCGGAAGGGGAACTGGAGCGCGTGCTGCGAGCCGGCGGCGAACCGTCGCGCATTGTATTTTCCGGTGTTGGCAAACGTGCCAGCGAGATGCGCCGCGCTCTCAAGGCCGGCATTCGCTGTTTTAACGTGGAATCGGAGGCTGAACTTGTCCGTCTGGAGGCCGTTGCTGCTGAAACCGGGCACACGGCACCGGTATCGATACGCGTAAACCCCGATGTCGACGCACAGACGCACCCCTACATTTCCACGGGTCTGCGTGACAACAAGTTCGGTATTGATGTCGACAGGGCGCTGGAAGTGTATCAGCGCGCGGCCGCACTGCCGCATCTGAACGTAACCGGGATCGACTGCCATATCGGTTCACAGCTGACCGATATCGCACCGTTTGTGGATGCGCTGGATCGCGTGTTACAGCTGCTAGACCGACTGCAGTCAGCCGGTATAGAACTGGCGCATATCGACCTCGGTGGCGGCCTGGGCATACCCTATGAAACACAGGACAAGCCGCCGCTGCCGGATGTCTATGCACGAGCGCTGCTGACCCGTATGGGTGACCGTCCGCAGGAACTGCTGCTGGAACCGGGCCGTGCCATTGCCGGTAATGCCGGCATTCTGCTGACGAGCGTGGAATACCTGAAACATACTGCGCACAAGAATTTTGCCATTGTCGATGCGGCCATGAACGACCTGCAGCGTCCGGCGCTGTACGGTGCCTGGCACGACATCGTGCCGGTACGGCCGCGCGACGGGACACCGACACGTTATGATGTCGTCGGTCCAATTTGCGAAACCGGTGACTTCCTTGGCAAGGAACGAGAACTGGTGCTGGCCGCAGGCGACCTGCTGGCAGTACGCTCTGCCGGCGCCTACGGCTTCACTATGAGCTCAAACTACAACTCACGCCCGCGTGCAGCCGAGGTCATGGTGGATGGTGACCAGGTCTTTGTCATCCGTGAACGCGAAACACTGGATGATCTTTATCGTCACGAACAACTTTTGCCTCCCTCATGACTTTGACCTTCACCAAAATGCACGGCCTCGGCAATGACTTTATCGTCATCGACGCCATCAACCAGTCGGTATCACTGACACAGCAGCAGGTACAGTGTCTGGCTGACCGCCACTTCGGTATCGGTTGTGACCAGCTGTTGCTGGTAGAGCCCGCCACCACCGCAACCGCTGACTTCCGTTACCGAATCTACAATGCCGATGGGGGTGAAGTGGAGCAATGCGGCAATGGTGCGCGCTGCTTCATGCAGTTTGCACGAGAACAGGGACTGACGGATAAATCGCATTTACAGGTAGAAACCGCCGGTGGGCCACTGCAACTCATACAACATGAAAATGGTCAAATAACTGTCGACATGGGAGTGCCCCGGCTGGAACCTGCTGACATTCCCTTTGTAGCACCCAACCGTGATATTGCCTATGCACTGGATGTCCTTGACCTGCACCTCGAAATCACGGCCATCTCCATGGGCAACCCGCATGCCGTGCTACTGGTCGATGACATCGAGACTGCCCCCGTGGCCAGCATCGGCCCGGCTATTGAAAACCATCCCCGCTTTCCCGAACGCGTCAATGTCGGCTTCATGCAGATTGTGAATAATGACTGCATCCGCTTGCGGGTGTTTGAACGTGGCGCCGGGGAAACACTGGCCTGTGGCAGTGGTGCCTGCGCCGCCGTTGTTGCCGGACGCTTGCGGGAGCGATTGACAGAAAGCGTCAAAGTTATCCTGAACGGCGGTGAACTTGTGGTAAGCTGGGCCGGCGAAGGACGACCGGTACTGATGACCGGACCTGCCACAACAGTCTACCAAGGGTACATTAAACTATGACGACATCTCAGCAGACTCAATCACCGGCACTGCCTCTGGAAGAAAAAACAGTTGCCGATTATCTGCGGGACAATCCTGAATTCTTTCAAAACAACGCCAGTCTGCTGGCCGCCCTGCAAATCCCGCATGCCGTTGGCTCCGCCGTTTCCCTGGTTGAATACCAGGTCAAGGTACTGCGTGATCAAAACAGTCAATTAAAACGCAAGCTCATGGACCTGGTGCATGTCGCCCGCGACAACAATCGCCTCAATGAACGCATGCATCAGCTGACTCTTGGCCTTATCAAGTCAGAATCGCTGGAAGCGCTACTGGATACCCTGCGTGAAAACCTGCTCGGTGAGTTCAAGGCCGACACCGTCATCCTGCGTCTGGCCGGTATGACTGAAACACGGACGCGTGAATGCGGTGTCGATTCCTACGATCCGGACGCACCCG
>Ga0316190_10000522_pt1 | contig 26671 bp, 26 predicted proteins | sample Eddworburrow2_MG_FD_204929 | JGI IMG/M metagenome (GOLD analysis project Ga0316190, IMG submission 204929) | Coastal sediment microbial communities from Maine, United States - Eddy worm burrow 2 | ecosystem: Environmental > Aquatic > Marine > Coastal > Sediment | place: USA: Maine | collected... | reverse complement strand
AGAACAGCAGGCCAAAAACGACCCGCCGGTCGATCCGGTCGTTGAGGACCCGCCGGTCGATCCGGTCGTTGAGGACCCGCCGGTCGATCCGGTCGTTGAGGACCCGCCGGTCGATCCGGAGCCCCTTGTGGTCGAGCTGCGCGTGCTAACGCCACCTGACAACTATACTGCCTATGGCAACCGCGTCCCTGATCCAGAAAGTGCGGGTATCCTCGGCGGCGACGACGACCCTAACGTCACCGCCGACGACTTCATTTGGACATTCACGATTGAGGATGGCCGCGTCGTCGGCAATATCACTGGTCTGGTTGGCACAGCGGAAGACGGCGAGGGAACGGTGAAACTCAGCCCTGTCGGAGTGAACTTCCCGGCCGTTTTGGACTGCTTGGAAATCGGAATCTGTCCTGTAACTGATGCGACCATTTCGAAGGACGGTGTCACCAAGACGTACCAGGGTTTGGCCGTATTACGGAACGACTTCTACGTCTATGATCTCGTTAAGACCGAAGAGGTTGACGAGGGCCTTCCTCAGACCGTCCTGGCCTTTGGCGGCAAAGGGTACGACTTCGGAACCCCCAGCGGACGGACCTTCACCTTTCTGCTAACACCGGACATTCAGAGTGAGTCCTTTGCGCCCTTTTCCAACGGCGGGACCGCGCCGGTGGTCGAAGATGATCTGAACACGCCTCAACCCTTCGTTACGCCCCTGCTCTTCAAGGAGAAGACGGACGGCACGCCGGAGAGCGAAGCCGTATGGCTGCAGACCAGTCTTTACATCAAGACGACTCCCCGGGACGACGAAGCGGAAACGGAGTTCGACCAGCAATCCTTTGTCAATATCGCGCTCGGCGGCATCGACGCGGAAACTGGCGGCCTTGTTGGTGCCCGCCGCGGCGGCTCGCAGGTCGGCGGCTATGACTATCAGGAGGAGCCCCAATTCCCTTCCTGTAATGACGGGGTTTGCAATGAGCCCTTGTCAGAGAAAAAGTCTGTTGTCGTCGTGGTGCGTCAACCTGGAGAATACTCGTTCTCAGGCGACATCGCCTCGCTGGCGGATCCGGACGGCTCGCATTTCCTCGGCAAGGATGATCCCAATCTGGTGCTCGGATTCGATTCGACAGGCGAAGTTCACAACATCGCTCAGGACACCTCCTACGACGCCGCAGACGAATTTGTAGGGTCGACCTATCATGTTGCCGTGGGGATCGGCACGTTACCACCGCAGTCGCAATCCTTCGATGGGACCTTCGATGGTTACGCGGCTGGCATGGTCGAATCCGAAATTCCCGCCGCAGGTTTCACAAACAGTGCGGCCAGCAAAGATGCTGGCGATTTCCAGATCGGGTTCGACAAAGACGCCAATACACTCTGGGCGGACATAACCGTGTTCGACACGGCAACTGACGTTGTTGACAGCTACCAGTTGAAATTAGGCGACCGTGGCGCGGAGCCCCAAAATCGTTCGGCTTATGTTGACGATTTGCATTACGCCGCGATCGAGAGCGGCAGCGGCGACGCCGTGACTCCTTTTGAGACCGCCAGCGCTGCGAGCTACTTGGTGAGTGGGGACCAACTTGGCGTCACGCAATTTTTTCCTGAGACGTTCGACCCCCAGGGCGTCAACGCCGATGGGAGCACGTACCGGCCCTTCTGCAATGACTGCGATTTCATCAAATGGGGCGCATGGGGCGCCCGCGTTGCGTTTGACAACGGTGATGGGACAACCGGGTATGTGGACAACGTCCATCTCGGCTGGTGGGTTGCTGGCGATATCACCCCGTTGGTGTCCCTCGAAGCCCTCGCGGCGGCGGGCGCCGAAGCGACCTATGCCGGCAACGCGATCGGCAACGTCGCGAGTCGCATCAACAGCGAAGCCTGGTCAACCTATGTCGCCGCCGGCAAACTGAACATGAACTGGAACTTCGCTGAACGCGCGGGCGACTTCGAAATCGGCAAATTCGACAAGGCTAACTTCCCCTCGTCGGGCGGCCTAACGTTCAGGGGGGACCTGTCTCGACCTGGCGAAATCCAGAGCCACTTCGCAGGCAATATCTCGGGCTCACTGCCGAACAGCGCTGGCAATCTGTCTGGCGTCGCCAGAGGCTCATTCGTCAACGATCGCCAGGGCAATCTGGCACGCGGCGTGATCGGCAATTGGAATGTTGGCGGCAACAACTACAAGGCAACCGGCATCTTCGCCGGCTCCGGCAGGCCACCAGTGCCCGGGCCAGTGCCCCAGTAACCCGATCATCCCGCGACAATACCGTTTAGCGTCTTTCCAGACACGTCTCACATGACTCGAACGAGGCGTATACCGGCGACGTGAGAGTTTCCTCTGGGCGACCCCACCAGCCGTCAGCAAGCCCACTGGCGCGCCACTTTTGCGCCGGCTCAATGCGGCCCACGCGTGACCCCGCGACACTGGGCGCCATACTAGAACAACCCAAATTTCAGGGCACACGCTCCGTCAACGATAACGTTTGAGGTAACCGCATGCCACGTTTGTTGAATGCCCTCCTGCTCCCCGTTCTCGGGCCTGCCGCCTGCCTCGTTCTCTTCTCGACCGCGGGTTTCGCCGAGCCCACCGAAATCACTGTCCGCGTCCTGAGCAAAGATGCCAAATTCGTCGGATCGAGCATGGGCGGCGCGGGCGTTGTCTTGCGCAATGGCGATACTGGCGAGATTCTCGCCCAAGGGGTCACGGCGGGCGGAACCGGCGATACCGAGCAGATCATGCACGCTGATGGCGGGCGCCGCGCCACGCTGTCAACAGAGGACGCGGCCAAATTCTCGGCCACTCTCGACCTAGAGGCGCCGCTTCTAATTGAAGTTGAAGTCTTCGGGCCCTTGGGACAGCGGCAAAGCGCAAACCGCGTAACTGCCACCCAATGGGTCGTCCCAGGGCGGCACATCACCGGCGGCGACGGCTGGCTCATCGAGCTCCCCGGTTACGTGGTGGACGTGCTCGACCCGCCGGCCCATGTGAAGCTGCCCTCGGATACCGGCAAGGTGGATCTGCGCGTCAATGTGAGCCTGATGTGCGGCTGCCCGATCACCCCTGGCGGCCTTTGGGATGCCGATGAGCTCGAGGTGAAGGCGCTGGTCACGCGGAACGGCGAGACACTGCCGCCCGTCGATCTCGCCTATGGTGGCCAGGCGAGCCAGTTCGCCGGTACCGTGCCGGTCAGCGAGCCCGGCCTTTACGACGTGACCGTCTACGCGCACAATCCGCGCACCAGCAATACCGGCCTCGACCGCACGACATTTATCGTAGCCAAATAGGCGTAAAGTGCGGGGGCACCGAGGTCCCAAAGGCGCTCAGCCGCAACGCCTCTCTACCCTTGTTGTGCGCCGCCGCAAGCCCCAAATAAAGAGGCCTGGGTACAAAAACAAGTGGTGAAGTGGTGCCGAGCATCGGCTCGCCTTGTTCTCGCAGGGCCGCTCTGCGCCGAAACCGGAAGAGGCATTCCAAGGCATAATTGAAGCGAGACCATGAATGCGTGATCCCAAAAATCTCGATCCGAGGAACCAGATGTTCGCCGAAGCCTGCGCGATGCTGAAGCAGGCCGAGCAGCTTCACCGGCAGTTTTTCGGTCCCTCCAGCGCGGACTGTGCCGCGAGCTGGGAGCCGCCGGTGGACGTCTTCGAAACCGAGCGCGAGGTCACTGTGATCACCGCACTGCCGGGCGTCCGGCCAGAAGCGGTGCGCGCGGAGATTGAGGGCACAACCCTCATCATCACCGGAGCCCGGCCCATGCCGACGGCGGCACGCCGCGCCAAGATCGTGCGCCTTGAGATTCCTTACGGCCGTTTCGAGCGGCGTATGTCAATATCCAGCTGTCTGCGATTGGCGGCCAAGGAGTTGAAAAATGGCTGCCTGATCCTGACCTTTACGAAGGCGGGCTAACTGATGACCGAAGTCCAGAGCATGAACGATCAAGACCAAAGCCTAAAGACCGAGAGCCTGAAGACGGACACCCTGAAGAACGGGGACGGCACCATATCGGCTGAGAGCACCGCTGAGTCTTCAAGCACGTCCAACCCGCATCCCGATCTTCCGGACGATGCCGTGATTCTCCTGCCGACCCGCAACGCCGTGCTCTTCCCGGGCATTGTGGCGCCGCTCATGGTCGGCCGCCCGCAAAGCATCGCGGGCGCCCAAGCCGCGGCGCGAAGCGAAAAGCCGGTTGGCATTCTCCTGCAAAGCGAGCCCGGAGCTGAAACCCCGGCGCCAGACCAACTCAACCGCGTCGGCACGATCGGCGAGATCATGCGCTATATGACGTCGCCAGACGGTAGCCATCATCTTGTTGTGCGCGGACTGCGGCGCTTCAAAGTGTTGGAGTTCCTAGACGGATACCCATTCCTTGCCGCACGCATCGAGGAGATAAGCGAGGCTGAGGTGTACTCGACCGAGCTTGCCGCGCGGGTCCATCAACTCCGCGAGCGCGCCCGCGAGGCGCTGTCTCTCCTGCCTAATGCGCCGGAGGAACTGGCGGGCGCAATCGACCAATTGGAGTCGCCTTCGGCACTCACTGATTTCATCGCCAATGTCATGGACATCAGCCCTGCGGAAAAGCAACGGCTCCTGGAGACGTTCGACGTATCCGCGCGCATCGACATGCTGCTGCCCGAACTCGCCAAACAGATCGAGGTGCTGCGCCTGTCCAAGCAGATTGGTGAGCAGACCCAAGAGACGCTGTCCGGGCACCAACGCGAGCACATCCTGCGTGAGCAGCTTCGCCAGATTCAGAAGGAACTCGGCGATGGCGAAGATGGTCAGGCGGAGATCGCCGAGCTGCGCGAAGCCATCACGGAAGCCCACATGTCCGAGGAAGCCGAAACCCAAGCGACAAAGGAGCTGCGACGTCTTGAGCGCATGCCAGAGGCATCTGCGGAGCATGGGATGATCCGCTCCTATCTCGATTGGCTGATCGAGCTGCCATGGTCGAAGCTCTCTGACGAGACGATTGATATTGCCCAGGCCCGCCGGATTCTCGATGAGGATCACTATGGCCTGCCTAAGGTCAAACAGCGGATTTTGGAGTTCCTATCGGTGCGCAAGCTCAACCCCGATGGAAAGAGCCCGATCCTGTGCTTTGTCGGCCCACCTGGCGTCGGCAAGACCTCGCTCGGCCAATCCATCGCGCGCGCCATGGGCCGCAAATTTGGCCGGATCAGCCTTGGCGGAGTCCATGACGAGGCCGAGATCAGGGGCCATAGGCGAACCTATGTCGGCGCCCTTCCCGGCAATATCGTTCAGGCGCTCCGCAAGGCCGAGACGCGCAATCCCGTGTTCATGCTCGATGAGATGGATAAGCTCAGTTCGAGCTTCCATGGAGACCCGTCTGCCGCGCTTCTCGAAGTGCTGGACCCGGCGCAGAACAGCACGTTCCGCGACAACTATCTCGGCGTGCCCTTCGATCTGTCGAATGTCATGTTCATTGGCACGGCAAACGTCCTCGACCAAATCCCCGCGCCGTTGCGCGATCGCATGGAGGTCATCGAGCTCCCCGGCTACACCGAGGAGGAGAAGATCGAGATCGCCAAGCGCTATCTGGTGAGGCGTCAGTTGGAGGCGACAGGCCTGACGCCTGAGCAGTGCGAGATCACCGAGGACGCCCTTCGCGCGATCATCAGTGGCTACACCCGTGAAGCCGGCGTGCGGAATCTGGAGCGCGAGATCGGCGCCATCTGCCACCGGGTCGCCATGCGCATCGCCGAGGGCGAAGAGACCGGGATGCGCATCGATGAGGATGACCTCCACGACATTCTGGGTGCACCGAAATTCGAGAATGAAGTCGCCATGCGCACAAGCGTACCGGGCGTCGCCACGGGGCTCGCCTGGACGCCGACCGGTGGCGATATCCTGTTCATCGAGTGCGCCCGCGTCCCCGGAAACGGGCGTCTGATTCTCACCGGCCAGCTCGGAGACGTTATGAAGGAAAGCGCGCAAGCCGCTCTATCGCTTGTGAAAGCGCGCGCCAGCACGCTCGGCATCGACCAGAGCGTGTTCGAGAATTCGGACATCCATCTCCATGTCCCTGCGGGCGCGATCCCCAAGGATGGCCCAAGCGCAGGCGTTGCCATGTTCATCGCCCTCACCTCGCTGCTGACGGGCCGGACCGTGCGAAACGATCTGGCCATGACCGGCGAGATTTCGCTGCGGGGGCTTGTGCTGCCCATTGGCGGGGTGAAAAACAAGGTGCTGGCGGCGGTCAGGGCTGGGATCACCACGGTGATGCTGCCCATGCGGAACCGGAAGGATTACGAGGAGATCCCAGAATCCGCGCGGAAAGCCGTTCGGTTCGTGTGGATGTCCACCGTTGACGATGCCCTTGCCGCAGGACTGGCGCCCGAGGCGGAACCCCACGACAGCCCGAACGATCTGTCCGATGACCAGCGGCGCATCGCCAATGGCTAGGGCTGCATGCGGAGCGAATGCCTGCGGCAATCACTTCCGCTCGTCCCTCCCAGCCGCTATGATCAGGCAGCTCTGAGAGGGAATTCATGCGTTTTCTGCTTGGCCTGATCGTCGGCGTCGCGCTCACCATCATCGCCGTCTACGTTCTCGACATGAGAGCGGAGCGCGAGACGCAGCACGTGGTGAACTGGAAAATCGTGGGCGAAAGGTTGCACGCCCTGACAGCCAATGCCCAAAAGGCCTGGCAGGACTTCACCCGCGAGATGACCGGGCCTCAATAGCCGGACATTAACAGCCGAAGCCAGACCAGGCTACCTCGTCCCTTAGCCTGTGGCGATTCCAGGAACATCAGATGCATTCTTGATGGCTGGGGCCTTACGCGGCTTGTCCTCGCGGTGACCTTTCGGGTGCGAACTTGATTTCTCCGCTTGCGATGTCGCCACCATGTTCATCCCAATGAGAAACGCCGCCCCGCTGCCAATGACAGCCGCAATAGCAAGCCCGCGAAGCGCACGTCTCAGAGGCTGCCGGCTTGGGGACTCCAGCCGTACTGTCCGGCCTACATAGGCGAGAAATGAGCTGAACAAGGCAGCAACCGCCCCACCGCTGAAAAACAGCATGGCGGCCGCCACCTTCCGGTCGATAGTCGAATCAGGAGCCTGCGCCATTACTGTCATCAAGACGAGCGCGGCCGCACCATTGAGAACAATGAGGAAGGATAGCGCCCGCCCGGCCAACTGGTTCCGCTCGCGCTCAATGAACGCGCGGTCGAGATCGGATTCTGGTGTCTTCAGGATCATCTTCACCTCATTTTAGAGCGGCGAGACTGCCAGCTTGGGTGAATGGCGGAGACGGGGGGATTCGAACCCCCGATACGGCTTTTGACCGTATAACGGTTTAGCAAACCGCCGCCTTCAGCCTCTCGGCCACGTCTCCGCTGGACGCAAAGGCTTACTGGTCTCCTTCGAGGCGGTCAACACGCACTCGCAGCATTCCACGGCTCAGGTATTAGCTGTTCGTTTTGAGCCCTGCTCATCCGCTCGACCCCGGTATTGTTCTCCCATCCAATGTGTTAGGCTCTACTCACGCACCCAGGGAGGATGTTAGAGGCATGGGTCGTCGCATCCGGTTAGGATTGCTTCACTTTGAGGTTCCCTGCCTTGGGGCTCGTTCCTATGGGCTTGCTCGGCAAGTCATAGCTTTGCAAGTCCTAGCTTGGCGAATCCTGGCGTGGCGAGGCGTTGCTCGGCCCGCGGCGTTTTCTTTCGCCGTTCTGATTGCGCTTGCTTCCTTAGCAAACACCCCTTCCGCCAACGCCGCCAACATCGATTATTGCGTCACATGCAAGGGTCCCGATGAGACATATCGGTGCCGCGTGCAAGGCAGCGGTGCCACGCAAAGCGATGCGCTCAAGCTTTATTGCGTCGTGAGGACTGCCAAGGAAGGCGGTCATGCGTCCTGCTCAGCAAAAAGAGCCGGTACAGGATGTGTGGGCCTCATGAAGGTCTATCAATATGACGGCCCTGCCCTGCCCGCGCGCGCTGCCGCAGACCCCCGCTTAGGCCAGTTGAACGAGCGTGTGGAGCGTGATGGCCGCGCATTCGACGAGAAGAGCGGTGAGCAACCGAAATCATTGTTCGAGCTTGGGGGCCGTGCGTACGACGCCTCGAAGCAGGGTTTGCGAAATGCAGGGTCCGCGGTCGGTCTCGGTGCGTCTGAGCCAAAGGCTGCTGCCCCGCCGCTAACTCCAGCGGCGCAGACCAACAAGCCGGAATCCAAGAATTTTGCCCGTCGCAGCTATAACTGTGTGATGTCGCTCTTCCGCGATTGCCGCGACAATCAGCGACACACAGCATCGCAGTGAGGCAGAGCATCAGCTTTCGCCGATGCGCTGTCCAGTAAGTCTGCCTCGGCAGGCTGAGTTCTAATGGATCTGGAGCCACTCCCGTGCCTGACGCTGCGCTTCGGCAATCTCCTCGGCGCTCATCTCCTGGGAGAGTTCCATACGGTAGTCCCGCGCCGAGACGTTCCCCCTTGCCGCCGCCAGATTGAACCATTTGTGCGCAGTGACAAGATCCACGTCGACATCACGCCCCGTGGCATAGAGCATGCCGAGCTCGAAGAGAGCATCCGGTCCGCCGGCTTGCATTGCAGGCTCGACCTGACCTGCCAAGACCGTCGCAAATTCCATCCGTGCCATTCTAACGTCCCCCGTATTTGACCCTTTTGATGCGCAATGAACCTTCTTTTCCCGTCGCAAAGGTTCGACGCGCCGTGTTGTGTTCAACACGCATGATCATCGGGGAGGTCTTTGAACAACGTCTGAATCGACGTGCTTAATGCAACATCACCAAACCTGAACAGCGCGGTAAGTTTGATTGACGCCGCACGCAATTCCGCGGGGCAAAGATTAATTTCGCCGTTTCGCAAGACTTCTTTGACCATCCGCGCTCACGCGCCGATAACCACAAAAACCTTCGCTTGAGAACGTTGGGCTCAGGCCCTCACGGAATGAGCACGGAAGACCCGGTCGTCCGGCGTCCCTCAAGGTCGCGATGGGCCTGCGCGGCATCCCTCAAGGCATAGGTCTGGTTGACCGAGATTTTGACCTTGCCCTTTGCGAGCATGGCGAAAAGATCGTTTGCCGTTGAAACGAGCTCTTTGCGTGTCGCGATATAGTCCCCAAGCATGGGCCGTATGGCAAAGAGCGAGCCCTTCTGGGCCAACAGATTGATGCGGAACTCCGGGCACGGTCCGGACGACTGGCCGAAACTCACCCACATGCCGCGCCGCTTGAGGCAGTCGAGCGAGCCTGGGAACGTATCCTTGCCGACCGAGTCGTAGACCACGTCGACACCCTCGCCGCCGGTGTACGCTTTCACTTTGGCGACGAAGTCCTCTTCCAGATAGTTGATGACATGCTTACAGCCATGGGAGCGCGCGATCAGCGCCTTACCGGCCGAGCCCGCGGTCCCGATCACCGTCGCGCCAAGCGCGGCCGCCCACTGACACGCGATCATGCCGACCCCGCCGGCCGCCGCATGAAACAGAAGCGTGGTGCCCGGTCCGACCTTGTAGATTTGGCGCAAGAGATATTGCGCCGTCAGGCCCTTCAGCATGGCCGCTGCCGCCGTCTCATCGCTCACAGCTTTCGGAATACGGACCACACGATCCGCCGCGATCAACCGCTCCTGCGAATAGGCCCCTATATGTCCGGCATAGGCCACGCGGCGGCCAATCTTAAGATCGCGGACACCTTCGCCGAGCGCCGTCACCACGCCGGCGCCTTCCGTGCCTGGAATGAACGGGAGCTCATCCTGCGGGTAGAGACCTGAGCGCATATAGGCGTCGATGAAGTTCAGACCGACCGCAGTTTGCTTGATCCGGATCTGCCCGGGCCCAGGATCGCCGATCTCGGCCTCTTCCCACCTCATAACGTCAGGCGCGCCGTAGTCGTAAACGCCAACAATGTGGGTCATGCGCGCGCCATCCAATGCGCTCTACTCGACACCGAGCTTTGACTTAAGCAGTGCATTGACCGCCTGTGGGCTCGCCTTGCCGCCGGTCGCCTTCATCACCTGTCCAACAAACCAGCCGATCATCGCAGGCTTCGCCTTGGCCTGCTCCACCTTGTCGGGATTGGCTGCCATGACGTCATGGACCGCCTTCTCAATAGCACCTGTATCGGTCACCTGTTTGAGCCCACGTTGCTCAACGAGCTCGGCCGGATCGCCACCCTCGGTCCAAACGATGTCAAAGACGTCCTTGGCGATCTTGCCGGAAATGGTCCCCGCCTTGATGAGATCGACAATGCCTCCGAGCTGCGCCGAAGAGATGGGGCTGGCATCTATGGCGAGGCCCTCTTTGTTCAGCCGGCCAAACAGCTCGTTGATGACCCAGTTCGCGGCCTGCTTGGCATCGCGTCCCTTCGCGACCTCTTCGAAATAATCCACGCTCTCGCGCTCGGACACGAGCACGTCAGCATCGTAGGGCGTCAGACCGTAGTCGGCGATGAAGCGCGCCCGCTTTGCATCTGGCAGTTCGGGAAGGCTGCTCGCGATCTCGTCCACAAAGTCTTGGGTCAATTCAAGCGGCAAAAGATCGGGGTCGGGGAAATAGCGATAATCGTGCGCCTCTTCCTTAGACCGCATGGAGCGCGTTTCGCCAGTCTTGGAATCGAAGAGCCTCGTCTCCTGATCGATCGTCCCACCATCCTCGATAATCTCGATCTGCCGACGCGCCTCGTATTCGATGGCCTGGCCGATGAAGCGGATCGAGTTAACGTTCTTGATCTCGCAGCGCGTCCCGAGCGCATCCCCAGGATGCCGGACCGACACATTGACGTCCGCCCGCAAAGAGCCCTCCTCCATATTTCCATCGCAGGTGCCGAGATAGCGCAGGATCGTCCGCAGCTTCGAGACATACGCCTTTGCTTGCTCGGAGGAGCGAAGATCCGGATTCGACACGATCTCCATCAGCGCCACCCCGGAGCGATTGAGATCGACATAGGAATGTTGCGGATGCTGGTCGTGCAGGCTCTTGCCCGCGTCCTGCTCAAGATGGAGCCGCTCGATGCCGACAATCACCCGCTCCCCACTGAGGAGATCGACGACCACCTCGCCCTCGCCAACGATGGGGTTCTTGTACTGGCTGATCTGATAGCCCTGAGGCAGGTCCGGATAGAAATAGTTCTTCCGGTCAAACACCGAGTTGAGATGGATCTCGGCTTTGAGGCCAAGACCCGTACGGACAGCCTGTGCCACGCAGGCTTCGTTGATGACGGGCAACATGCCGGGCATGGCCGCATCGACCAAGCTCACATGGGAATTGGGCTCACCACCGAATTCGGTCGAGGCGCCTGAGAACAGCTTTGCGTTAGAGGTGACCTGTGCATGGACCTCCAAGCCGATCACCACTTCCCAATCGCCGGTTTCGCCTGCGATCAGATTCGACTTCTCCGATTTGGCGTCCATCGACGACCCACTACTCCTTTGGCCCCAAACGGCGGAGCCTTTCTTCCTCATACTGGATGAACCAGCCAATCATTTGACGCCAAAGGGCCTCGACAAGTTCCGGTGGGAGCTCGTTTTTTTCAGCCCGGGCGCGCACCTTGTCGATAACCTGCTGAATGCGCCACGGGACGCGGGCATCGGCGGGGGCTTTCTTGAGCTGCCAAGCCCGGTCCACATAAGCAAAACGCTCACAGATCAAATCCACCATGGCCTCATCGATCCGATCAATTTCATCCCGGACCTGATCCATGCTTTCGCAATTCTGCGCTGCGCGCGTTGCCATCTGGCCACCTCTCGTTACAGCGATGCGTCTTCCACGACCGCATCCACCTCGATCTCGACAAGCCAATCAGGACTGACAAAGCCAGAGACCTGAAGCGCTGTATTGGCTGGACGAATGTCACCGAAAATTTCGCCATGAACACGGCCAACCGCGTCCCAATGCGCAATGTCGACAAGATGGACGCGCGTGCGGACCACGTCCTTCAAGGCAGCGCCCACCTGTTCGAGCGCGTGTTCAATGGTCTTGAAGATCGAACGGGTTTGCGCGACCGGATCGCCAATCGCCACCGGTTCTCCACTGGACGCCGCCGTCGTTCCGGCAACAAATATCATGCTGCCCACGCGCACGGCCCGGGAAAAGCCGACAATCGGCTCATAAGGACTGCCCGATGAAACCAGGACCCGGCTCATGCGCTCGCACTCCACCAGTCCGCGGGCTTGAGACGCGGCCCCGCCGCGTCCTCGATCACTTGCCCCACGCGAAACAACGTTTCTTCGTCGAAGGCCCGTCCAATCACCTGCAGCCCAAGCGGCGTGCCCTCCGAGGAGAGACCCGCAGGCACCGAAATCCCCGGAAGTCCCGCCATGTTCACCGTGACCGTGAAGATGTCGTTCAGATACATTTCCAGCGGATCGCCGGACTTCTCGCCAATACCAAAAGCGGGCGCCGGTGTCGTCGGTGTCAAAAGGGCATCGACCGACTGGAACACCTGGTCGAAGTCTTGGCTGATCAAGGTGCGCACCTTCTGCGCCTTCAAATAGTAGGCATCGTAATAACCCGCCGAGAGCACATAGGTGCCGATCAGAATACGGCGTTTCACCTCCGCGCCGAACCCCGCCTCTCGCGTGTTCTCATACATAGAGATCACGTCCTTGCCTGGCTCGCGCAGGCCGTAGCGCACACCGTCATAGCGCGCGAGATTGGACGAGGCCTCAGCCGGTGCGACGATGTAATAAGACGGCAGCGCATACTTCGTATGCGGCAGGCTCACCTCTTTGATTTCAGCGCCCGCATCTTTGAGCCAGGCAATGCCCCGCTGCCACAGCGCCTCGATCTCAGGGGCCATGCCTTCCACCCGGTACTCCTTCGGAATCCCGATCGTAAGCCCCTTCACATCGCGGCCGATCGAGGCCTCGAAATCGGGCACAGGAATATCCGCACTCGTCGTGTCCCTGGGGTCGTGGCTTGCCATGGCTTGCAGCAAGATGGCGGCATCTCGCACGGAGCGGGTAATGGGCCCCGCCTGATCCAGCGACGATGCAAACGCCACGATGCCCCAACGAGAACACCGCCCATAGGTTGGCTTGAGGCCCACCGTACCTGTGAAGGCCGCCGGCTGACGGATCGAACCGCCGGTATCCGTCGCCGTGGCGCCGAGGCATAACCGCGCGGCCACGGCAGCCGACGAGCCACCCGAAGAGCCTCCAGGCACGAGCGGTGCATCGGAGCCCTCCCGTCGCCAGGGGTTGATCACGTCGCCATAAAAGCTCGTCTCGTTCGATGATCCCATGGCGAACTCGTCATTGTTGAGCTTGCCGAGCATCACCGCACCCGCCGCCCAAAGATTGGCGGTCACCGTCGACTCGTAAGGCGGCGTGAAGCCATCGAGAATGTGCGAGCAGGCGGTAGTCCGCACGTCCTTTGTGCAGAAGAGGTCCTTGATGCCGAGCGGGATGCCCTCAAGCGAGCCGCCCTCGCCCTTGCCAAGGCGCTCGTCGGACCGCCTGGCCGCCTCGAGCGCGCGCTCGGGCGTCGGGAGCACATAGGCGTTGATGGCCCTATTGGCGGCCTCAATCGCGGCAAGATGCGCGTCCGCTAGCTCCACCGCCGTAAAGGACTTGGCGCGCAAACCCTCGCGCGCATCGGAAATAGTGAGCTCTGTCAGGTCCGTCACGATGGCCTACTCGACGATTTTGGGGACGACGAAATAATGATCGTCTTCATGTGGTGCGTTCTTGACGATGTCATCGGCACAAAAACCGTCCGCAACTACGTCTTTGCGCTTCTTCATGGTCATTGCTTCGACCCGCGTCATGGGCTCGACATTGGCCGTGTCGAGTTCGTCCAGCTGGGCCACCCAGTCGAGAATACCTGAGAGCTCTGCTTCGAGCCGTTCCGCCTCCTCATCGGTGATGGCGATACGGGCAAGGTGAGCGATACGGAAGACTGTGGCGCGGTCTACGGACATGTTCACTTGGACTAGAGCTAAGACGGCTAAATCTGAGGCGGATGGAGCGTGAGGCTAGGCCACAAAACCATATGGCTGGAAAGCAATTCCGATCCGGTGCATCCCTGTAGCACCGCGCCGAAAGAGCGGCAACCGGGCGCGAACCATGAGCGTTTCAGCCACCCTAAGCGTCAAACGGCACGCCAAGTTCGGGCACAACAACAGCACGATCCGCCAAAGCTGCCACGAACTTATCGGGCGTCTGGTCGATAACCGGGAAGGTTCCGTAGTGGCATGGCACAATCGTGTCGAAGTCGAAAAAGCGCTTGCAGGCGAGCGCGGCGGCCTTAGCGCCCATCGTGTAGCGGTCGCCGATAGGCACGATTCCAATCTGAGGCTCATGGAGCTCGTTGATAAGCGCCATATCGGAAAAAATGTCGGTGTCACCCATATGGTAGAGGGTCTTGCTGCCTTTTGCGGCGATCACAATCCCGCAAGGGTCGCCGAGATAGACCAGCTGCCCGTCCACGATGTTAGAGGCCGAATGCAAGGCCGGCACAAAAGTGAGATTGAAATCGCCGTGCGGCACCATGCCACCCGTATTGCCAGGGTCGGTCTTTTCGACCCCATGACTACCGAGATAGGCCGCAAGCTCATGGACCGCAATCAGGGTCGCCCCCGTCTCCTTGCAGATCCGAACCGTGTCGCCCAAATGGTCCTCGTGACCGTGGGTGAGCGCCACATGGGTCACCCCGTCAATCACGTCAATTTCGGGAATGCCAGCATTCTCGAAGGTGGGATTGCCGGTCAGGAACGGATCGATCAGGATATGGCTTGCGCCCACCTGGGCGCGAAAACAAGAATGGCCGAACCACGTAATCTTCATCGTCTCACCCTCGATTTTCTCAATCTCAATCGTCTCAACCTGCACATGGCACCGTGACCACGGCTGAACCCCTTCCTATCGAAGACTTGCCTTCGAAGCTACAGCCAGGAGCGCGCCTTCTGGGCTTCGATTTAGGCACCAAAACCGTCGGCCTTGCCTTGTCCGATGTGACCCGCGTGATCGCGACACCCTATGAAACGCTGCGGCGGACGAAATTCACCGCGGATGCCAAAGCCATCGCCGCCATTGCCGCGAAGGAAGGCGTGGGCGGGCTGGTCATTGGCCTGCCTCTCAATCTCGATGGTAGCGAGGGACCGCGCGCCCAATCCACGCGCGCCTTCGCACGCAATCTTGCCCCGCATGTGGAAATCCCGATGGCCTTCTGGGACGAACGACTTTCGACAGCGGCCGTGGAGCGTCACCTGATTGAGGCCGATGCATCCCGCAAGCGCCGGGCAGAGGTGATCGACCGCATGGCGGCCGCCTATATTTTACAAGGTGCACTGGACCGGATGAGAAAGCTTCCCTGAGATCGCCCCTGAGGCGGACAACGAGGCGCCACTAGTCGTTCATGCCGAACATCTCATAGTGGTCGACCTCTTCGGGGCAGACGCCGGCACCACACAAGGCAACGGTCGAAAATATATTGGCGATCGTCAGTGCCAAGAACAAAAGGAGTGCCGACAACGACAACACCGAGAAACGGCCGGACAATGGTTGAACACGCGAGAATTGCCGGTCGTCGAGCAGCATGATCCCGCACCCAAGAACGAGCAATACAGCGGCGATGAACGCCCAAGTGTAGAGGTGAAGCCCAAAGATAGCGGGTCCGTAAAAACCAGTGCCCGGAACGATATGCAGCAGGATCTGCCGCATCGAAATTGCACCACTCGCGATACCGCTGATGATCGCAATACCGTAGTGGCTGGGCTTGGGCCCAAAGATGACGTTGAGCGCAATGCCGATGCCGGCGGCGATGAGACCCATGCGCTGCAAAATGCATAACGGACAGGGCAGCTCTCCGAACCAAACCTGATCGATGAAAGCAAGCGCAAGCACCGTTCCGATGGCCATCAGCCCAACGGCATTCAGCAGCCTGGATAGCTCACAAGACACGCTCTTCCCCCTAGAGTTCGATGCTCAAGACATCGCTCGCGTGAATGCGGAACAGGATCAGCATGGCAATGACACCGACAACCCAAAATCCTATGGCAACGCCACGTTGGCGCATCCAGGCCGAGCAGATCGCGCACGCGAACAGAACAAAGGGCAAGCTCATCATTGTTTAGCGCTCCCGATTGTCCAGTTCGCGATTGTCCCGCTCCTGGCTGTTCCTGGGGCTGAAAGCCCACGAAATCGTCGGTCCATAATGCTTCTTGTCCCAAAGGACGAAGCGATCAAGACGCCAGCACGAACTCCCTTGAAACAAACGAATCCACACCATGGATTCGCGTGTTCCAAAGTTATTGGGGTTTGCCCCTCGCTGACAAGCCCCTCTGGTGGACACCGCCAAGCCCTGCGGTCAACGGATGCAGCAAAAAGGGGGCACGCGCCGTGTTCACCACAGGCCGTGTTCACCATTGGCTGCACAGGGGGCCCTCCACGCTTGATGCATTGAGGGCACGCGCTTATACAGTTCTCTTCAATGAGCAGCGCAGCTGAAGCTCCGGCCCCATCGTTCCCCCATCGCCACCTTCTGGGCATAGAAGGTCTGACGCGGGACGAGATTATGTCGTTGCTGGACCTCTCGCAGGCCGCGGCGGAACAAAGCCGTCAGGTCGAAAAGAAAAGCAGCCATTTGCGCGGCCGGACGCTCATCAACCTCTTTTTCGAAGCCTCCACCCGCACCCAAAGCTCGTTCGAGCTGGCGGGCAAGCGCCTGGGAGCCGACGTGATGAACATGTCGATCCCCACCTCGTCCATCAAAAAGGGCGAAACCCTCATCGACACGGCCGTCACCCTCAATGCCATGCGCCCCGACCTCCTGGTGGTTCGCCATCACGCCGCCGGTGCGGTGGAATTGCTGTCGCAAAAGGTTGACTGCTCGGTGATCAATGCAGGCGACGGCAGCCATGAACACCCCACGCAAGCCCTCCTCGATGCGCTGACGATACGCCGTCACAAAGAGCGCTTCGAAGGGCTGACCGTCGCGATCTGCGGCGACATCATGCATTCGCGCGTGGCGCGCTCGAACATCCTTCTGCTCAATACGGTCGGCGCCCGAGTCCGGGTCGTGGCGCCCTCAACCCTTCTCGGTGAGGGTGTGGACCGGCTGGGTGTGGAGTCCTTTACCTCCATGCATGAGGGTTTGAAAGACGCGGACGTGGTGATGATGCTGCGTCTTCAGCGCGAACGCATGGCCTCGAGCCTGATCCCGAGCCAAAGGGAGTATTTTCACTTCTATGGGCTCGATGCCGAAAAACTGGCGCGCGCCAAAGACGACGCCATCGTCATGCATCCCGGCCCCATGAACCGCGGTGTCGAGATTGATGCCCATGTCGCCGACGGTGCCCGCAGTGTCATCCGCGAGCAGGTCGAGATGGGTGTGGCGGTGCGCATGGCCGTGCTCCAAGCCCTCGCATGCCACCTGCCAAACGAATGAGCGTCATGGATTGAGCGCGATGGAAATCGAAGACGAAACGGAAACCGCCCCCCTGCCCCAGCGCAAGTCGCTGTCGCTGGTCAATGCGCGGCTGGTCGATCCCGCCTCGGGGCTCGATGCCTTTGGTGGTCTCCTGATCGCAAATGGGACAATTGCCGACCTCGGCATGCACATCACGGAAGGATCAGTCGAGGGCACGGAGTCGCTCGATTGCGGTGGCCGCACGGTCGCACCTGGCCTCATCGATATGATGGTGTTTTGCGGTGAACCGGGACACGAACATCGCGAAACCTTGGCGACGGCGAGCCGCGCCGCGGCCGCAGGTGGCGTCACGACCATGTGCTGTATGCCCGACACCGATCCGGTCATCGACGACGTCGCGCTCGTGGACTTCATCCTGCGCCGCGCCCGCGATACCGCGCTCGTTCACGTCCACCCCATGGCCGCTATGACGCGCGAGTTGAAAGGCGAGGATATGGCTGAGCTTGGCCTCTTGCGGGATGCGGGCGCGATTGCCTTCACCAACGGCAAGGCGAGTGTTGCCAACGCCAAGCTCATGCGCAACGTCCTCTCCTACGCCAAGGATTATGGCGCACTGATCGTCCATCACCTGCAAGACGCCGACCTTGCTGATAACGGCGTCATGAACGAAGGCGAAGTTGCTACACGTCTCGGCCTTCGCGGCATCCCCACGGAGGCCGAGACCATAATGCTCGACCGGGACATCCGTCTTGTCGAACTGACAGGGGGCCGCTACCACGCGGCACAGATTTCCTGCCGCGCTTCGCTCGAAGTGATCCAGACCGCCAAGGCCCGCGGCCTGCCGGTGACGTGCGGCGTGAGCATCAACCATCTGACGCTGAATGAGAACGACATCGGCCCCTACCGTACCTTCTTCAAAATGACGCCGCCGTTGCGCGATGAAGACGACCGGCAAGCGATGGTCGAAGGCGTGGCAAGCGGCGACATCGATGTGATCGTCTCGGCGCACGATCCGAGAGGCGCCGAAGGCAAGCGCCGCCCCTTTGCCGAGGCCAATGACGGCGCCGTGGGTCTTGAGACCATGCTGGGCGCGGGGCTTCGCCTCTTCCACAACGGCAGCATCACGTTGCATCGGCTTCTCAATGCCCTCTCGGCTCGACCAGCTGAACTTCTCAGGCTTGGCGGAGGCCGCCTCGTCAAGGGCGCCCCGGCAGACCTCGTTTTGATCGATCTGGAAATGCCTTGGACCGTTGAGCCAGGAGACCTCCGCTCCAAGTCCAAGAACACGCCCTTCGACGAAGCGCGGTTCGAGGGCCGGGCGCTTGTGACGTTCGTTGCCGGTCGTCCCGTGTATCACTACGCTTGATGGGTTGGGGCGTGCAGATTTGAGGGATGAATGATGCCGCCAACCGAGGATTGGTCTGCCCTCTTTCCATCGGTGCTCGGCCTATGCGTCGCGAGCTTGGCCATTGGCTATCTGCTGGGCTCGATCCCTTTCGGCCTCATCCTGACGAAACTCACCGGCCGTGGCGATGTCCGTAACATCGGCTCCGGCAATATCGGGGCAACCAACGTCCTGCGCACCGGCAGCAAGGGGCTCGCCGCGCTCACGCTGGCGCTCGACATGCTCAAAGGAACCGCCGCCGTTTTGATTTGCGGTCAGCTGGGGCCCTATGCCGCCCTCGCTGGCGGTCTGGGGGCTTTTCTCGGTCATCTTTTTCCCGCCTGGCTTGGCTTTCGCGGCGGCAAGGGTGTTGCGACGTATATCGGCGTGGCTCTGGGACTCTACTGGCCGGCAGCTTTGGGGTTTTGCGCCGTCTGGCTGCTTGTCGCTATGGCGACGCGCTACTCTTCGCTCGCCGCCCTGACCGCAAGTGCGGCAACCGTGCTCGGCCTTGCCGTTTTGGGCGCGTGGCCGCTTGTGGCGCTGTTTGGATTGCTGACCGTCCTTCTTTACGTGCGCCATGGGGAAAACATCGACCGGCTAAGACGGGGCGAGGAATCACGGATTGGTGGGAACAAGCAAAAAGCCTGACGCGGCGATGCGCCTCAGCGATGCCCAACGCCTCGCATGGCTCCGCTTGCTACGGAGCGAGAACGTGAGTCCTGCGACGTTTCGTGCGCTCGTCAATCAGTTCGGCGGTGCTCAAGCAGCGATCGACGCGTAGCCGGCCCTTTCGCGACGCCGTGGACGGGCACACGCCATCCGGCTCTGCAGTAAGGCGGACGCCGAGGCTGAACTGGAGCGCGCTGCAAGGGTCGGTGCCAACCTCGTCGCTCACGGAGAACCGGGATACCCCGCGGCCTTGGCACAGGTCGAGGCACCCCCTCCCCTGATCTATGTGAAGGGTCGGCTTGAACTCTCCGCCATGCCGATCGTCGCCATTGTCGGCGCACGCAACGGTTCCGCGGTCGGCCAGAAATTCACACGCCAGATCGCAAGCGGGCTGGGGCTCAAAGGCGTTGCCATAGCCTCCGAGCTCGCGCGCGGCATCGACACCGCCGCTCATACCGCAAGCCTCGAACAGGGGACCCTTGCGGTCGTCGCCGGTGGCCTCGACATCGTCTACCCACCCGAGAACGCCGCCCTCCAAGAGAAGATTGGCGAACAGGGCCTTCTCATCAGTGAACGGCGACCAGGCCACAGCCCGCGTGCGAAGGACTTTCCACGCCGCACAACCGGCTGATCTCCGGCGTGCCCTCGGCGTGGTCGTGGCGGAAGGGGCCCAGCGCTCCGGTTCACTGGTCACGGCGCGCTTTGCGGGCGAGCAAGGCCGAGAGTCTTTGCCGTCCCGGGAAGCCCCCTCGAGCCGCGCGCAGCCGGCACAAACAACCTTCTGAAGCAAGGCGCCACGCTCGTCACGTCGGTGAACGACGTCGTGGAGACATTGGCACCGATCCTTGGGCGGGCAACAAAACAGCCTGGTCGAGAACTGTCATCCAGCGACGAATCAGAGACCCCACGTCCTTTGCCCGATATCTCTCAAAACGAACGCGGACGGTTCACATTATTTTACTGGAACTTGATCTTGCGTGACGGCTACAGCGCCACACCGGCCAGCTCGTGTCACTGATCGAGCCCTAGCGCTGATCAGTCCTGGCGCCGATCAGTCCTGCTTGACCTTCTCGCCTTTGGCCTCTTCCAGCGCAATGCAAATCAAATAGGATAAAAAGGGTAATTGCGTCTGATGGGCGAGCACCCGCATGCCCTTGAGCATGGATGCGATATAGTCCGCTACCTCTTTTCGAGACGCACAGTCTTGCGCTAGACGCGGCTTCGCGCTCTTAGTGACCCGCGACTTGCCCCCACCGTTTCGTCCCGCTCCACCGCGCTTAGTTGCACCCGTCATTTTGAAAAATCCGAAATTCCAGCAGCTGGTTCTTCGGCGAATACAGATTGCCCCTTATCGTCTTATGATTGCAAATTATTATTATATGCACTTAATAATTGTCACTTGCTTGCGCGCTAAATTTGACAGCGGGGAAGCGAAACACCATTTTCGGCGTCAAGTTCGGGGGCGATTCCGAACCCTGCCCTCGGCCGCGCGCCGCTCGCACGGCTAGGAAGTTCTCAATGAAACTCGTTATCGTCGAATCCCCAGCTAAAGCCAAAACGATCAACAAGTACCTCGGGTCCGATTACCAGGTGCTGGCGTCCTATGGGCATGTGCGCGATCTTCCCTCGAAGAATGGCTCGGTGCTGCCTGACAACGACTTCGAGATGCATTGGGATGTCGACCCCAAATCGGCGAAGCGCTTGAACGAGATCGCCCAGGCCGTCAAAGGCGCCGACAAGCTGATTCTTGCAACGGACCCAGATCGCGAGGGAGAAGCCATCTCCTGGCACGTGCTCCAGGTGCTGGCCCGGAAAAAACTCCTTGGCAAAATTCCTGTCGAACGCGTCGTGTTCAACGCGGTGACGAAGGATGCCGTGGTCGATGCAATCCACAATCCGCGCGAGATCGACGAGCCTTTGGTCAATGCGTATCTGGCCCGGCGCGCGCTCGACTATCTCGTTGGCTTCACCCTGTCGCCGGTACTGTGGCGAAAACTACCAGGAGCACGCTCTGCGGGCCGGGTCCAGTCCGTCGCGCTACGGCTCGTTTGCGAACGCGAGCTGGAAATCGAAAAATTCGTCGCTCAAGAATACTGGTCGATCACGGCGACACTGGCGACAGACAAAAGCGAGACGCTTTCGGCGCGCCTTGTCCTGGCCGATGGCGTAAAGCTTGAGAAGTTCGACATCCCAGATGCGGAGACCGCAGGCCAGCTTAAAGCCGCGCTTGAAGGTGGGCGCTATTCTGTCGGGAAGATCGAGAGCAAGGCGCAGCGCCGGAACCCTGCCGCGCCGTTCACCACGTCGACACTCCAGCAGGAGGCGTCGCGCAAGCTCGGGCTCAGCCCACGACAGACCATGCAGCTCGCTCAACGCCTTTACGAGGGCGTGGAGCTTGGTGGCGAGGCCGAGGGCCTTATCACCTATATGAGAACGGATGGCGTGCAGATCGTGCCAGAAGCCATCTCCGCTGTTCGGGGCCTGTTGAGCGGCCTCTACGGTTCGCGCTACGTGCCCTCTTCGCCGCGCCAATACTCGACCAAAGCCAAGAATGCCCAGGAAGCACACGAGGCCATCCGGCCAACGGACTTCAACAAGTCCCCGGACAAGATTGGCCGATATCTCGATCCCGATGCACTGAAGCTCTACAAGTTGATCTGGCAGCGAACGCTCGCAAGCCAAGCCGCAAGCGCTGAGATCGAACGCACTTCGGTGGATATCGATGTCGCGGGCTCTGATCGCAAACCATATGGAGTCCGCGCCACCGGATCGGTGATCCGCTTCGACGGCTTTCTCAAGATCTACGAGGAAGGCGTTGACGATGCGGTCGGCGAGGACGGCGCACTTCCCGCGCTGACCCAAGGCCAGCCGCTTGATGCGCGCGCCATCGAGTCTAAACAGCACTTTACCGAACCACCGCCGCGTTTCAGCGAAGCAACCCTCATCAAGAAGATGGAAGAGCTCGGCATCGGGCGCCCGTCCACATATGCCGCAACGCTGAATGTGCTCCGTGAACGCGACTACGTCCGCATCGACAAGAAGCGCCTTTACCCCGAAGACAAGGGTCGGCTCGTCACAGCCTTTCTGGAGAGCTTCTTCAAGCGCTATGTGGAATACGATTTCACCGCAGACCTGGAAGAAAAGCTCGATCTCATTTCGGCCGGCACGCTGAAATGGAAGGATGTGCTGCGCGACTTCTGGCGTGATTTTATTGGCGCTGTAGACGAGATCGGCGATCTTCGGATCACCCAGGTGCTCGATGCGTTGAACGACCTGCTTGGGCCGCACATCTTCCCCGACACTGGGGACGGTCGCCCGCGCGCTTGTCCCTCATGCAACGACGGGCAGCTCAGCTTGAAAGTCGGCAAGTTCGGTGCTTTCGTCGGTTGCTCCAACTATCCGGACTGCCGTTACACGCGCCAACTCGCCGAGACCGGCGAGAAGGCCGCGCTTGCGGACGGCAAGGTTCTGGGCACGGACCCCGAAACCGGTTTCGAAGTGAGCATCCGAACAGGCCGGTTCGGACCCTATATCCAGCTCGGCGATGCGGAGGGTGGTGAAAAGCCCAAGCGCTCCTCGATTCCAAAGGGCAGCGACCCGGACGAAATCGATCTGGAACGCGCACTCGCGCTCCTGTCTTTGCCACGCGAGGTCGGCATCCATCCTGAGTTCGGCAAACCGATCACCGCCGGCTATGGCCGTTTTGGACCTTACGTACAATGCGATGGGAGGTATGCGAGTCTGAGCGCGCCTGAGGAAGTGTTCGAAGTCGGCGCGAACCGGGCCATTACACTTCTGGCCGAGAAAGCCGCAAAAGGCAGCCAGCGCGGGGCAAGCGTCATTAAGGAGCTGGGCGAGCATCCAGATGGCGGCGGTAAAGTGCAGGTGTTGAGTGGGCGCTACGGGCCTTACGTGAAGTACGCCAAGATCAACGCGACGATCCCCAAAGACAGTGATCCTGAAAAAGTCACGCTTGAGGAAGCCCTGACGCTGATCGCTGCGCGCGCCGCAAAGGGCCCAGCCAAAAAGAAGACCGCGAAAAAGGCACCGGCGAAGAAAACTGCCACCAAAAAGGCGTCCGCAAAATCTCCTGCGAAGAAAGCCGTACGTAAAAGTACAAAGTCCAGCACGAAATCGAAGGAGACCGCCGACAAGGCGGCCAGCTAAGCGGCAAACGTGGCCAACCCGAAAAAGCCCGCCGGTCCAAAGAAGCCCTCCTCCGGGAGCGGCAAAGCCAAAACTCCCGCAAAAGCCAAGACTTCAGCAAAGAACAGGAAATCTGCGAAGGGCAAGGCAGCGACGAAGACTGGCCTGCCCTCCAAAAAAGAGATTCTCGACTTCCTGGAAACCACAACAACCAAAGCGGGCAAACGCGAAATTGCACGCGCGTTTGGCATCACGGGTTCAGCTCGTATCGGCTTGAAGGCGCTCTTGCGCGACATGGCGGAGGAAGGGCTGATAGCCGGCTCACGGCGCAAACTGGCCCGTCCTGGAGCCTTGCCTTCTGTCGCTGTGCTTGAGATCACGGCGCGCGATGCAGACGGCGAATTCGTCGCCCGGCCCGCGAGTTGGGGCGCCGAAGATGGCCCCGCCCCACGCATTCTCATGATTGAAGGCAACGACCGCCAAGGGGCTGTCGCAGGTGTTGGCGATCGCGTCCTGGCCCGCCTCGCACAGCAGAAACCGGATGATGCCGACTACCCCTACCATGCACGCACCATCAAGAAGCTGCCGCGGATGACCTCGCGCAGCCTCCTTGGGATATTCCGCGCGTTGACGGACGGCCGCGGCGTCATCGATCCCGTTGACAAGAAGCAACTTAAGGAATGGACGGTCCCGCAAGGGTCGTCGGACGACGCTGAGGACGGCGAATTGGTCCGCTTCGAGATCGCCCGGTCTGCCCGCTATGGCGTCCCCACAGCCCGTATCGTCGAACGGCTTGGGAACCCAGAGGCTCAACAGGCGATCAGCCTGATTGCCCTTCACGCCCATGGCATCCCCGACATATTTCCGCCCGCCGCAATCGCGGAGGCCGATGCGGCTACGGAGGTTGAGCTTGGCGCACGCGAGGACCTTCGGTCCGTGCCGCTATTGACCATCGATCCGATCGATGCGCGCGACCATGACGATGCGGTCTTTGCCGAGCCGGACACCGATCCGGCCAATGACGGCGGCTGGGTCGTCATCGTTGCCATCGCCGATGTGGCCCATTACGTCACCCCGGGCAGCATCCTGGATAAGGAGGCCCGAAAGCGCGGCAACTCAGTTTACTTTCCCGACAGGGTCGTCCCCATGCTGCCCGAGCGGATTTCCAATGAACTGTGCTCGCTCAAAGAAGGCGTTCCCCGCCCCTGCCTCGCCGTGCGCATGATCTTCGATAAAGCCGGGCAAAAGCGAGGGCACCGCTTCTTCCGAGGCTTGATGCGCTCCGCCGCGAGCCTTTCTTACGAGCAGGCGCAGAGCGCGATCGACGGTCGGACCGACACCGCCACAGCACCGCTGCTCGAACCGGTACTCCGACCGCTCTGGGGCGCTTATGCTAGCCTCAGCAAGGCCCGCGATGCACGTGGCCCCCTCGAGCTCGATCTCCCGGAGCGCAAAATTCTTCTCAACGACAAGGGCCAGGTTCGTGGCATCGCCACACCGCCACGTCTGGATGCGCATCGGCTCATCGAAGAGTTCATGATTCAGGCCAATGTTGCCGCAGCCGAAACGCTGGAAGCAAAGCGCTCTGCGCCCATCTATCGCGTCCACGATGCGCCTTCGAAAGAAAAGCTCATGGCCTTGGGCGAATTCCTCGCAACGATCGACATGAAGCTGTCGAAGGCGGGCACACTCAAAGTCGCGCAGTTCAACCGCATTCTCGGTGAGACCCGCGCCTCCCCAAATGCCGATCTCGTCGCCGAAGTCGTTTTGCGCAGTCAGAGCCAAGCTGAGTACACACCGCGTAATCTCGGACATTTTGGCTTGAACCTGCGGCGCTACGCCCATTTCACATCACCGATCCGCCGCTACGCCGATCTGATCGTGCATCGTGGCCTCATCCGCGCGTTAGGTCTTGGCGAGGGCGGGCTGACCGACAGTGAAATCGAGGTTTTGGAGGAGATCGCGGGCGCCATCTCGGACACCGAGCGACGGGCCATGGCGGCGGAACGCGAAACGGCGGACAGGCTCATCGCCGCCTATCTCGCCGACCGGATCGGGGCATCTTTCTCTGCAAGAGTCTCCGGCCTTGTGCGTTCGGGTCTCTTCGTGCGGCTGACCGAGACCGGCGCGGATGGCTTCGTCCCCGCCTCAGGCATCGGCCACGAGTATTTCTATCATGACGAAGTTCGGCAGGCTCTCGTGGGCGAAGACACTGGCCGAGCCTACCAGCTCGGGGATCCTGTCGAGGTTCGCCTCGTCGAAGCGATCCCGACTGCAGGTGCGCTACGATTTGACATGTTGAGTGAAGGCCGCCAGATCGGTATTAAGAGGGATGGCTCGCGGTCCCGCCTACCCGTTAAGGGCCCGCTCCGCGGCCGGGGCACCCGACGCGGCGGAAGGCCCAATAAGCCCCGCTAAGCAAGCACATGGCTGAAGCGCGCTCATATATTAGGAGGTCACGGCAATGCATGAAGACGCGGGCTATTCGAAGGGCCCACGCCCCTTGTGGCCGTCGCTCCTCCGGGGCGCCATGCTGAAATGCCCTGCTTGCGGCGTTGGTAGTATTTTCACGAGCTATCTCAAGGTCTCCGACCAGTGCTCCCATTGCGGTGAATCCCTGCACCATCATCGGGCGGACGATGCGCCGGCCTATTTCACCATCGTGATCCTCGGCCATGTGATCGTCAGCCTGGTGCTTTCAGTCGAGATGGCCTATCGGCCCCCCATTTGGCTCCATATGGCGATCTGGCTACCGCTGACGCTTATACTGGCCCTGGCCCTTCTCGCACCCATCAAGGGGGCTCTCGTCTCACTGCAATGGTCCTTGCTGATGCACGGTTTCGACCCGGACCACAAAGAAGAGATCGGAGACCGGCTCGCACCACCGTCGGCCTGACGGCCTGCTCTGCTTGACTTCCAGCCGTGAAACATTAGGTTTCGGCCAAATTCAGCTGACAAATTCCATCCGAGGACGAAAATGGCGAAACCCGTCACCCAAAAGATCAAGCTCGTAAGTAGCGCCGGCACGGGCTTCTACTATGTGACTAAGAAGAACCCGCGCAACCAGACCGAAAAGATGGTTTTCCGGAAATACGATCCGGTCGCGCGCAAGC
>Ga0316190_10000520_pt1 | contig 26721 bp, 25 predicted proteins | sample Eddworburrow2_MG_FD_204929 | JGI IMG/M metagenome (GOLD analysis project Ga0316190, IMG submission 204929) | Coastal sediment microbial communities from Maine, United States - Eddy worm burrow 2 | ecosystem: Environmental > Aquatic > Marine > Coastal > Sediment | place: USA: Maine | collected... | reverse complement strand
ACTGCGAGATGAGCGCCATCATGCTGACCAGACCACTAGGCAAGGTCTATTTCTTCTCCATGACCACCAGTTTCACCAAGGCCGCTCTGGGTGCGGAGGGCATCGGCAAGGATATCGAAATGCTGATTGGTAATGGCTATTGCGAAGGACATGCCGAGTTGACCCTTAATATCCTGCGCACCAGTGATTACCTGCGTGATCTTTTTACAAAACGCTACTGCTAACACCTCCTTATACATCAGGCCTTTATTGCCTATCTCCCTTATAACCAACAGCAATATTAAAAAAATCCACTAGAATTAATTTAAAGCCCAATAAAAGGGCTAAACAACCCATTACTGGAAGGCTATGTAATTGGGCCTTGATGTCAGACACATGAGGGCTGCCATGCCGTCAAAATGCAGACTAAGTGCTTATAAGGATATCCCGGCCAAGCAGTGGAACGACTGGAAGTGGCAACTGGACAACCGCCTTACCACGGTGGATGATGTCATTCGCGTACTGAACCCTTCAAAGAAAATCATTGAGGGCATGAGTGCGGCATCAAAGAACTTCCGCTTATCCATCACCCCCTATTATGCCGACCTGATTGATATACAGGCCGAGCACTGCCCGATAAAGGCCCAGGCCATCCCCTCATCCCTGGAGGTGGAATTTGTCGACAGCGATATGTCCGATCCCCTGGAGGAGGATCGGGACTCACCCGTACCCGGTCTGACCCACCGCTATCCTGATCGCGTGCTACTACTGGTAACGGATGTCTGCTCCATGTACTGCCGTCACTGCACCCGGCGACGGATGGTGGGACAGGAGGATCGCACCTTCAATCCCCAGCTGTTTGAGATGGCGATTAAGTATATTGCGGAGCACAGCGAAATCCGCGACATAGTGATCTCCGGTGGTGATCCACTGATGCTTGGGGATAAAAAACTTGAGCATGTCCTTAAGTCCTTAAGGGCGATCCCACATGTGGAGATCATACGGCTGGGTACACGACTGCCGGTGGTCCTGCCCATGCGCATCACCCCTACCCTGATCAGGATGTTGCGCAAGTATCATCCCATCTATATCTCAACCCATTTCAATCATGCCAAGGAGATTACACCGGAATCATCCAAGGCCTGCACCATGCTTGCCGATGGCGGCTTTCCCATCAGCAACCAGTCCGTCCTGCTGCGCCGGGTTAATGATTGTCCCCATGTCATCAAGGAGCTAAACCAAAAGCTGCTGACCATCCGGGTGCGTCCCTACTATCTCTATCAGTGCGATCTCTCCATGGGCATATCCCATTTCCGCACCTCCCTTGGCCGCGGCATTCAGATCATTGAGACATTACGTGGCCACACCTCCGGTCTGGCGGTGCCGACCTTTGTGGTGGATCTCCCTGGTGGTGGCGGCAAGGTGCCGATCATGCCCAACTACAGCCTCAGCCGTTCCGATGACAAGGTTGTGCTGCGCAATTATGAAGGCGCCATTACCGTCTATCAGGAGCCCCACTGTTGGGACACCGTCTGTGGTCATGATCCCGCCTGCAGTATTGAACGCTATAAAACCAAAAAGGGACCAGGCATGCTGATGACCAAGCCACACACCGTACTGGAACCCAAGAAGCGCCTGATCGGGCCCAAGCTTATCAAATGAGGACCATCGCATTCATCGGCTCCGATAAGAATGCGGGCAAGACAACCGCTCTTAATTTTGTATACCGCAAACTCAGCAGTGAGGCCTCAAGCCCGGGCATCGTCTGCATCAACTCCATCGGTATCAATGGGGAAGAGAGTGATTACTTTGACGGCAAACCAAAACCCGCTATCGTGCTGCAGCCAGGCAGTTATTTCATCACCACGCCGGAACATGTGTCAGATTTTCATGACAGCTTCAGGTTGATCGATGGATTTAATCCCCCGGTCTTCTCAAGGCCCTATATCCTCGCCCAGTGCGCCAAATGCTTTTCGGCAGTCATTGAAGGGCCAAACTGTAAATCGGAAACCGCAGCGCTCAAGGAGATGATTCAATCCACCTTAGCAATTGATTATTTTCTCATCGATGGCTCTACCGACCGACAATTTCTGGGAGACAGCACCATCAGCGATGGCTTTTTCTTCTCTTTGCTACTGAGTGAAGAGCAGGATCAATTGCAGCGTGCACACGACCTGTTATATCCCCTTGGACTTGCCAACTGCCCCCAAGCACTGAGGAATTCAATCAGCCAGCACCAACAACTGGGCACCAAATCCATTCTGTTATCCCCAGATCACGAACTGGACTATCAGGGCAATGAAATCCCATTCCTGGATAACCAATTAAAGGCACACTGCCAGCAAAGCAGCCATAACGAGCAAGGTGTGTTATATCTCAACGGCGCACTCTCCCGCTCCCTGGCAAGGTTCCTGGCACCTTTTGAGGGTTTAAAAATAGTCCTGGATAATTTCCTGCTTTACCAAAATATCTTTAGCGACAGCACCGAGAATATCAACTTCAAGCCAAGGCTCTATCTACTGCAGCCCGTCAATCTATTAGCCATTTTTATCCGGCTACAGGCACCCCACAAAAAAGAGCATGCCAGGATACTGAGCATGATTGAGTTTCCAAAGGAGACGCCTGTCTATAACCTCTTTGCGGAAGAGCCAACTGCGTTTTCCATTTAGTTACATAACCGCAGCGAGAACCTATGCCCCATATACCACTCAACGTCGATCAGGTCAGCCGGGTAAAAAACCTGGCCAAACAGATTGCCGATCAGGTACGGGATTGCATTGCGGATTACTCAACCCTTTCCGTTGAACGCACCGTACTGCGGCTATTCGGTGTTGATGGAGTGGACCAAAACGGCACCCCACTCGCCAACCGTATTGTCGACCTCTGTGTTAAGCATGGTGATATCGGCTCTGGCATTTCAACCCTGTTCACCCAGGCACTGCTGCATTCCGGCAAGGACAGTCAGCAAACAGCCGAGCTGATCAGCAATGGCTCCCTCGACCTGGCAAAGCTCCCGGCAATTCCACCTGAGAAGATCGAGCATAAGCTGCATGAACTGACATCAACTGCTATCGCCAAGCTGGATAACTCGAAGCGCATCAAGGCAGAGAAGATCGCACGCATTCCTCTTCCGCCTCAGCCCTGGCGCTATCTAATCGTCGCCACAGGCGATATCTATGAGGACCGCACCCAGGCCCAATCCGCCGTCTATGCCGGTGCAGACATTGTGGCGGTCATTCGAAGCACGGCCCAATCGCTACTGGATTATGTCCCCTACGGCCCCACTACCGAAGGCTTTGGCGGCACCTATGCCACCCAGGCCAACTTCCGCATCATGCGTGAGGCCCTGGATGCCGAATCGGAGGACCAGGGACGCTATGTGCGCCTGGTGAACTATGCCTCCGGCCTGTGCATGCCGGAGATCGCAGCATGTGCCGCCATCGAAAACCTGGACATGCTGTTGAATGACTCCATGTACGGCATTCTGTTCCGCGACATCAACATGCAGCGCACCTTCGTGGATCAGCACTTCAGCCGCCTGATTTGCGCCCGCTCGGATATCATCATCAATACCGGTGAAGATAACTACCTGACCACTTCCGACGCCATAGAGAATGCACACACGGTCACCGCCTCCCAGCTCATCAATGAGGCCATGGCAAAAAACTCAAGGCTTACGGATGACCTGCTTGGATTAGGGCACGCCTTTGAAATAAATCCAGAGATTGAAAATGCCCTGCTGTATGAACTTGCCCATGCGCAACTGGCCCGTGAGCTCTTTCCGAATGCACCGCTAAAGTACATGCCGCCGACAAAGTATAAGAGCACCGATGTCTTTTATTCACACTGCATGGATACCCTGTTCAATCTCGCATCAGTTACGACACAGCAAGGCATCCATCTGAACGGCATGCCAACCGAGGCCATACACACACCCCTGATGCAGGACCGCTATCAATCCCTAATCAGCGTGAACTATATTTTCAACAGCGCCAAATCCTTAGGGGATGAAATCGAATTCAAGGCCGATGGCTTTATCGTACGCCGTGCGCAACAGGTATTAAACGAAACGGAACAGTTGTTGAACGATATTCAGCAGTGTGGGCTGATGGATGCCATCACCCAGGGCATCTTCGCCGATATCAAGCGCCCGAGGGATGGCGGCAAGGGTGCAGATGGTGTCTTCAAGAAGGGACCGGATTATGCCAATCCCATAATGGACCAATTGGAGGCCAGCGCATAGCGCCTGTAGCCATGACAGAGCATCACATAAAACCCTATGGTGATACCCTGGACGATGGCATCGTCCAGCTTGCCTTCACCCTACCGGTTGAAAACAGTGCCAAGGCCAGCAAGGCCGCCGAGGCCTATGTCAGCATGCTCAACTTTACGGATGTGCATGTGGTGCATGCCGAGAAGATTGCCGATAACTTCACCTACTTTGTAGTCTATGCAAAGGCGATCCCGTCCCTGGATTACGCCAAGGTGCAGGTGCCGACAGCCCAGTATGAGCACATGGAATTTTATGAGATCAATGCTCTCATTGCGGATCAACTGCATCGTAGGATTACCGTGATCGGTGCCACCATCGGCCATGATGCCCACACCGTCGGTATCGATGCCATCATGAACATGAAGGGCTATAACCAGGATTACGGCCTGGAGCGCTACCCGGAACTCATGGCCATCAACCTTGGCGCCCAGGTGCCCTGCGAAACACTGATCCAACAGGCAATTGAGCACCATGCCGATGCCATCCTGGTATCCCAGACCGTGACCCAGAAATCCAGTCACGTGCATAATTTTACCGAACTGGTCGAGCTGCTTGAGGCCGAGAAGCTGCGGGATCGTTTTATATTGATTGCAGGCGGCCCCAAGATCTCCAACGAATTTGCCATCGAATTGGGATACGACGCCGGCTTTGGCCCACGCACGGTTCCCTCCCAGGTGGCCTCATTCATCGTTACCCGGCTGTTACAGAAACAGGAGCACAAAGGTGGAAACAAGACTTAAGGTCAGGATCAGCGCCCATGATGCCCACTATGGCGGCAACCTGGTCGATGGCGCCAAAATCCTGGGATTGTTTGGCGATGCGGCCACCGAACTGCTGATTTGCCATGATGGCGACGAAGGGCTTTTTCGCGCCTACAGCACGGTGGAGTTTCTGGCCCCGGTGTACGCTGGCGACTACATCGAGGTGCAAGCGAAGATCACTGAAAAAGGCAATACCTCACGCCAGATGGAGTTCGAGGCCTGGAAGATCATCTCCCCAGTGCCGGACATCGGCCCCAGTGCGGCAGAGGTGCTGGAACGACCCTTGCTGGTCTGCAAGGCCAAGGGCACCTGCGTTGTGCCCAAAGAGTGCCAGCGGATAAAGCATGATGACTGAACCACTGATCATTACCTGCGCCGTCACAGGTGCGGAACTAACCAAGGAGGACACACCTGCTCTTCCGATAACACCGGATGAAATCGCAGCATCTGCACAGGCCGCTGTAGCCGCTGGCGCCAGCATCATTCATCTGCATGTAAGAGACGAACAGGGAAAACCAACCCAGCGCATCGACGTATTCAAACAGGTAACCGAAAAGATCCGGGAACGCTGTGACTGTATCATCCAGTACTCCACCGGCGGCGCTGTGGGCACGCCGGTCGCCGAACGCTGCGCACCCCTGGCGCTGAAGCCCGATATGGCCTCCCTCTCCATGGGCAGCATGAACTTTGGTGATGACATATTCGAAAACAGCGAACAGACCATCCGCACCATTGCCAAGGCCATCCAGGAAAACGGCATCATGCCGGAGATGGAGATCTTCGATTACGGCATGCTGGACAACCTGCAACGCTTATTGAAACAGGGTGCCCTGCCGGAAAAATACCATGTTGATTTTGTATTGGGCGTACCCGGCGGCATGGGGGGGGGCCTTAAAGAGTTGATGCTGCTGGTGGAGCGTCTGAAGCCAGAACAGAGCTGGAGCGTGGCGGGTGTCGGCCGATATCAACTTCCCCTTTCAACCCATGCCATTACCTTGGGCGGTCATGTGCGGGTTGGCTTCGAGGATAATATCTACTACGAAAAAGGCGAGCTTGCCGTCTCAAACGCCCAGTTCGTGGAAAGAGTGGTTCGTATTGCCAAAGAGCTCAATCGCCCCGTCGCTACGGTTTCTCAAACCCGAGAAATCCTCGGCCTCTGAAGCTATGCTTTCTAAAGACCCCATAGCCATCCCCAGGGTCAACATTAAGGATCATCTGCTATAGTTTGCAAAGCCGAGTTATTTTTACAACGCACTAATAACCATCATATTTATCACACAAACCGTCCTTAAACATGCTGCCAGGGATCAGGTATCATCAAGTACCACACCCCGCAATTCAAATAGCGGCATTAGCGGTTCTGTACTTTCTGGTCGGCCGAATTAGCCTGCTACTGGCCATTCCGCCAGGTTATTCAACACCGATCTGGCCCGCTTCTGGAATCGCCCTCGCTGCCCTGCTGCTCTATGGCTATCGCCTTTGGCCTGGAATACTGCTTGGCTCATTCTTCACCAATATTGCCACCTCTTTTGATGCCAGTACCACCTTTACCCTGTTCCAGTCTCTGGCATTGGCAGCCAGCATCGGTCTCGGTGCTTCCCTACAGGCGCTATTCGGCACATTCCTGATCAGACGCTATATCGACCTCGATTCTGGCCTGATCAGAACACAGAGTGTATGTGGATTTCTTGGGCTGGGGGGACCACTTAGCTGCCTTGTAAACGCCTCCTGGAGTGTTACCTCACTCTGGATATTTGGGGTGATTTCCGGATCCCAAGTTCCTTATAGCTGGATGACCTGGTGGGTGGGTGACGCCATTGGCGTGATTGCTGTGCTGCCGCTGATATTTATCTGGCTTGGCAAACCACGGGAGGTATGGCGTCGACGAATATGGGGGGTGGGATTACCCTTGATACTCTCACTGCCGGTCGTCATAGGGCTGTTTATTTTTGCCAGTAATCGGGAGCAGAAGCGCATAGAGGACGAACATTTTCAGCATAGCATTACTATCGGGGATTCCCTGGAGAAAAAACTCGCAAGCAACCTCGAGGTATTGCACTCCATACGGAGCTTTTTTAATGCTTCAACTCAGATTGATCACCAGCAATTCAAAAACCTTGTAACCCATACCTTGGATCGTATCCCTGAGATCCAGGCACTCTCATGGAACCCCAGGATATCGCACGAACAACGTCCAATATTTGAGCAGGCTGCGCAAAGCCAAGGATTTTCCAATTTTATGATTTCCGAAAGAGATGCTGATGGTAAGTTAGTACCTGCTGCATCACGCCCCATTTATGTGGTCGTACGCTACATAGAGCCCCATCAGGAAAATACCAAAGCGCTAGGCTATGATGCCTACTCAAATCCAACCCGCCGTGTAGCTATGGACTCGGCAAGAGATTCCGGCAACCCGGTTGCCACTGCGCGAATCAATCTGGTCCAAGAGCAAAATGGTCAGGCCGGGATTCTTGTCTTTAATCCCATTTACGCTGGTAGTATAAGCACGACACCGGAGAGCCCTAGCGAACGGCACAATAAGCTACTCGGTTATGCGGTCAGCGTGCTTCATATGGGAGACGTGCTGGCAGCGGCACTTGAAGGCATAGCGATCCCCAACACAGAGATACACCTGATTGATGAATCGGCATCCGGGGCAGACCGACAACTTGCCAGCTATCATATTGGTGCGGATGGATTCAGGAAACTGGAGCCAACAGAAGAAAACGGGCCTCTTGGGAATAATATTTCTTGGTCCAAAGAGTATCAATTTGGCAGCCGCACATGGCGCCTTCTAGTAACAACCACCCCAGAATATCTTGCTGACAAACAAACCTGGATCGCTTGGATCACTCTTGTTGTCGGGTTTGTGCTCTCAACCCTGCTTGGTGCTTTTCTACTCATACTCACCGGGCAGTCTTACCTCGATGAACACCGCGCTAATGAACTCGCACAGGCTAACGCACAGTTAAACAATGAGATTGCCGAGCGCAAGCAGGCCCAAGAGGAATTGCATCGGCATAAGCAACAATTGGAAAATATGGTATCGGAGCAGACTACCGACTTGATAGCGGCAAAAGAGGCTGCCGAAACAGCCAACCACGCAAAGAGTCAGTTTCTGGCCAATATGTCCCATGAACTGCGAACACCCATGCACGCTATTTTAAGCTTTTCTGAAATGGGAGATGAAAAGGTAGGAAGTGCCCCCGATGAAAAATTACGCATCTATTTTTCTCGCATAAAAGAGAGTGGTCAGCGTCTACTTTTGCTCCTCAACGATTTGCTGGACCTCTCCAAGCTGGAGGCCGAGAACATGGAATTCAACCAGCAGGAGAACGACCTCAAGGCGGTGGTGTATACAGCAAAACAGGAATTCGATGGGCTACTGGATGCCAAATCCCTAACCTTGGAAATAGTGGGCACGGAAATGGACACCAGGGCCTGGTTCGATGCCGACAAAATACTCCAAGTAGTACGCAACCTACTCTCCAATGCCATCAAATTCACGCCCGAGAGGAAGCGAATCACGGTTTCTTTCCATAAGGCCGAATTACCAGCAACTGACCGGCATATGTCTGTTGGCACAGTACCAGCTATCGCACTCACCGTATCCGATCAGGGTATCGGGATACCGGAAGAAGAACTCGAGATGGTCTTCAACAAGTTCATTCAATCCAGCAAGACCCGGACGGGGGCTGGAGGCACTGGCCTGGGCCTGGCTATCTGCAAGGAGATTGTTATGGGCCATGGCGGCAGCATCCAGGCATCAAACAATCCCGGAGGAGGAGCGATGGTCACCCTTATAATCCCTGTCGATAATAATACTGCCTAGGCATGTTCTGCTGCCTTGTCGGATTGCTCCACTCACACGACTGTGACTACCTGATAAGCAAATCAGCCCACCATGATCCTTGGCCAGCGATCATGTATCGCATCCTCCAGTTCCGGTTCGACGGTGACCACATACAAGCGTTGTTCATGGCCGTTCCGCGCCACCAGCCCCTGAACACATTGGCCACCGACTAACGAATACCAGCATTCATGGCCTTCAATATCCTTCTCCATAAAACTGTGGATCGGTAATTTTACGGGAATGGGAAACCAGCGGTCCCAGCGCCCCCCATAGATGGACTCCAGTCGTGCCCAGCCGCCCAATGGCAACTTGCCCGCCTGCTGCCGTCGCCGCCCCCAGGGCAACAGGGTGGTATCACCGGAACGGGTTCGTGCCGGCAGCACCGCCCTGGGATTGGGGAAATAGACCCGCACCTCCCGGTCGCCACGGAGATAGAGCACCCCACCGCACATGATCAAATGGTCTGTCGATGACCATGGGGCTTCCATGCGGGGGCAATGACATTGGGCATACTGGATCGCTTGAGCAGGCGCGCCGGGGCCAGGAAAAACTCGCCATAGCGCTGATTGATCTGGTCCGTCACCGCATTGACCGCATCCTGTTTCAGGGTGTCGGCGGCAAACAGCTCAACCTGGCCATGGGCCAGCCGTGGGTCCAGGGCGGTGACTTGGACCTGATGCACCCCCTGTCCATGCCACTGCCCCTGGAGGATTTGCTGGCACAGGGCCATGATCTGCTGGCCATCATCCGTGGGCATGGCACAGTGCGGCTTACCGCCTATCCAGCCCTCACTGGCGCGCAGGCCCACAAAAAAGCGGCTCGCCTTCAGTCCATGGCGCCGCAGGCGGGCCGCCACCTTCTCGCTCATATGCAGCAGGTAGGTCAGGACCACCTCCCGGTCCCGGGTATCCGGCGGCATCACCTTGCCATGCCCAACGGACTTGGGCGCCGCCACACTGGTCTGCACCGGCTCCGGGTCCCTACCCTGGGCCATGTACCAGATGCGCCGGCCGGGATTGCCGAAACGCCGGGCCAGCACGCTGATAGGCAGGCGCTTCATATCACCACAGAGATGGACCCCATGCCGGGCCAGAAAGCCCCCGATACCGCTGGCGATGCCGCACAGCTCGGTCACCGGCACATTCTTGAGGCGCCATGCCGCCTCCCAGGGTGGGATCACGGTCAGCCCATTGGGTTTTTGTAGCTTGGCCGCATACTTGGCCGTGGTCTTATCACCAGAAAGCCCCACAGAACAGAGCAGCCCAGAGGCCTCGAACACCTTGCGCTTGGCCAACCGGGCGATCTGCGCCGGCGGCCCCAGCAGGCGCTGGCAATGGGTCACATCCAGGAAGGCCTCATCCACCGAAAAGATCTCCATATCCGGGCTGATCGACCCCAGGGCCTGCATAATGGCCGTGGAGGTGTCCGCATAGCGCCTGGGGTCTGCCGGGCACTGGATCAGCCCCGGACAAAGCTGGCGGGCCTGCTTGAGGCGCATGCCGGTCTTCACCCCATAGGCACGGGCCTCATAGGAGCAGGTGATGATGCAGGTGCCCTGGCGACCATTGGTAATGCCAAGGGGGCGGCCCCGCCACTCCGGGCGGTCTCGCTGCTCAATGGCGGCAAAAAAGGCATTCATATCCACCAGAATGATGGCCCGGGGCCAGACTACAGGGGGAACGGCCATCAGCGGTAACTGCGCAGCAGGCTGATCACCACCCCCTGCACCGCCACCCGCTCTGCAGCGTACAGCATGGGCGGCATATCCGGGTTCTCCGCAATCAGGCTGATGCTGCCATCCACGTGGCGCTGCAGGCGCTTGAGGGTCACCTCCTCGCCATCGATGAGGGCCACTACGATGGCGCCATCATCGGCACTCTCACGATGCTCCACGATCACGGTATCACCATCCTGGATACCCGCCTCCACCATGGAATCCCCCCTCACCCACAATGCATAACGGTTGGGCCCCAGCAGTTCGGCCAGATCAAGCCTGTCCTGGCCCGAAATGGCCTCGATGGGTCGGCCGGCGGCAATAGTGCCCTGCAGGGGGATGCTCAAGGCACCATCACCCGCCTCCTCCACCAGTTCGATGCCCCGCTGTCGCCCCGGATGCAGGACCAGATGCCCCATCTGGGCCAGGGCCTGCACATAGCGGTGGGCCACCCCCTTGGAGCGGATGCCGATGCCCTCGGCAATCTCCGACAGGCTGGGCGCATAGCCGTGCCGGGCGCTGAATTGCCGGATAAAGGTCAGGGTCTTGTGCTGGCTGGGGGTAAGCATAGCGTTCTCCTATCGTTCTCATATAGGATAGAGAACGAATAGAGAACGATCAAGTGCTTTGGTCGGAAATTTGCGGGCCGCCCCATCAACCCGCCTGGATGAAATTCACGAATTCATGGGGGTCCTGTATTGGTGCTCAGGAAGCACCATTAAAGGTCATTTCTTGATCATCAAAGCGAATCGTAGATGATGCCATTTCATTTTTTACCAAATACGAATCCTTGCAGATTTTAAATGCCACGCCTGGATATATGCTGCCATATACTTCAACTTGTAAGGCATCTTTGACCTCTTGCATCTCTGTTTCTATAGCCGCTTCAGATTCCTGCATCTCACCCAGTTCCGTTTTTGTGTGCTCAATGGTTTTCACCAACCTATCTTGTTTTTCTTTCAATTCTGGAACCATTTTTCTCAACTGCATGCGCTTCGATGCATATACAAGATCTTCTAGGAACAATTCCTTGTCCGCCTTTTCTTTAGCTATTTTTGTTAGTTCGGCATGAAGCTCATTTATCTTGCCTGACAGGCAGATGGTGATTTTTGAACCTGCTGGGGTGCCTATTGTTCCCGCGGCAACATGATGATGCGCCTCTATCACCCCTCCAACCAGCTTGGGCTTTTTTTGTCCCCGCTCACCAACCAAGACACTATTTTTTGCTATGGCGTGACAATGCAATAATTGAGAAGTCGCCTCAACATTTTCATTGGCTTCTAGACAACTGAACTGCGCAAACTGCACCTTTATACTCTCGCCAGCAATCAGACGGGCGGTTAAGCTCTCAACATCCAACTCCCTGTTATCCACATTCTGCTCACTGCCAATTACGCCTTTTGCAACTGAGATATTCCCGCCGGCTTCAATTGTGGCCGATTCAACAGTTCCACCTACGACGACCGCCTTTGTAGCTTTCACGAGCATCCCTTTAGCCACATTGTGTTTTACAATAACAGTACCATCGAAATCTATATTACCTGACGCTAGATTCACCTCATCCAGTGGCAATACTTCAGTTACAATAATTCCATTGGTTATGCGAAGCGGAACGCCCATTTTGTTAGCAACCAGCAAAAGCGGATCATCCTCACTTATTTCCACGCCCTCTTCGATAACAAATTCAATATCATCCGGTTTTATTGAAGGCAGCACCTCACCTTCTATATTAAAACCATCAGCTCCGGCCTTTGATGGCGTACGCATGAGCAGTTTGTCACCTGGGTTGACCATCTCAATCTCACCCATGTCATGCATATCAACGGATCCGTCATCCCTTTCCTGGGGGACGAGCACACGATCCTGAAGCGGAGTGACCAGGTAATTAAATTGCGTGGGAATGCCGGGCTCTGGGGAAAGGCCCTCTGCAAGAATCATCTCAATTTCACCGCCGGGTGCAGCAGATAGCGATTCGGAACACAGCTTAATAAGGGAAGCTTTCTTTACTCCCTTATTAATATTGAGCTCTTCCAATGCACCTACAATCAATTGCTTACCAATATTTTTCCCGCCCCATGCCGTTACAAGATGGGCCGTGGCCTGTAGCTTATCGGGGGTTACCCTGATTTCCAATTGGGCATCACGTTTTTCTGCAATAGGAGAAATGAGGGGCTCAGCAAGAAGCACTAGCTCTGCATCTTCCTGATTCTCATCAACTTTATCTTCTTCCTTAAGGGGGGGCGCTAATCCAGATAAGGCCTTGATGATTTTAGGTACATTTTCTTCAAGAAAGAAACATGCGCCGAATTCTGATTCGAGGAATAACTGCTTAAGTGTATCCGCATCAGGGATAGGCTGAGCAAAGCTGTAGACACGAAGTTCCACGGAACTTTCATCCTCAGCCAAACAAAACCTTATATCCGACATACAACAGACCCCACTAAATCATTATTAGACGGTCAATTTATATTAAGTTGTTCCGTGGTGGTTATCGGCTTAGTGCTACGCGCCGTGGCTTGGCGTTGCCGGCCCACCTATACTGCTAGCGGCAAGAGACCGCTTTCTTTTCATGGTTTATGGTCTTTTAATTACACCATGGCAGAGCATAGCTCCATTTCAAACATGTGTTTTCCTTTTATATTTAGAAGGTTATGAGACTTCACCATATTCTTGCTCTTAAATAATAATCGCTTCATAACTCCTTCAACTTAAACCTCGCAATATTCTGCGTTCCAGATCCCAACACACAGGACAACACCAGACTATTCTTATCAAGTATAAGACGAATAATAAAGTTGGGAGATGAATATTGTAAGGATAATGTAAAAGTGTGATAAAGAACGGACATACAGTCAGTGTATGGAAATACATAGGAGCCACCTTGGTGCCCGTGGCTTTGCTGTTTCTCGCTGTTTTTTTATTAGTTCTTTATCTGAATGCCGAGATTAGATTTACCGAAAAGAAGGTACAGGGGCTAAATGCCATTAAGATGGCCCATGAAGACATCATTCAGCTGCAAAGAATACGTGGCCTTTCGGAAATTGCCGCGCAGAGTGGAAAAGCAGAAAGACAAGATATTCAATCACTGCAGAAACAATTCATCACTGATATTTCTACGCCGCAATGGCGAAACCATGGCATCCAGTTTGAGGTAGCAGGTGAAATGGCCAGGCTGCAAATGGATGCCACAAAGCTTTTTTCAATCCCGCCAGATGCAAACCCTAAGGCCGACCAGTTTCAACAATACACACAGATAATCCATGGCTTGTACCGGATTATCCAACTGATTGCAGACCGCTCCTACCTAATACAGGCCGCAGAATTGGATTCATACTACATGGTTGATTTGGTTATTAATCAACTTCCAAAACTAATGGAGTCTATCGGAAAAGTACGTGGCATCGGCAGTGGGATCTTAGCAAAAGGCAATATCAGCAATGAGGAAAAGATATTATTCGGGGAACACATGACCGCATGTACTCGGTCCTTTCAGGACATAGAAGAAAACATCGATATTATCCTGTCGACAGCACCTCAACTACAGGAAACCATCGCCCCCCTAACCAACGATGCAGCCATGGAACTTCAGCACTTTATTGCTCAGAGTCAGTTATTGCTTGACAATAAATTCAATCTATTGGGCCCCGACCACTATTTCCACGATGGCACCTTTGTAATCGACGCCTTTCGTGACTCACATAGAAAAATCACAAATATTCTGAGCACTCGTTTGGATGCAAGGCTAAAATCACAACAGAATCTGCGCTCGAACACTATACTCTTGACATCCTTTGGTGCCATCTTAATCATATACTTTATCAGCTCATTTTATCGTACAAACAGAGCCGCCTTCCGTACCATCGAGCGACTATCTATTTCAGACCACCTGACAGATCTCTACAACAGACGCTATTTGCACGAAATTTTTCCACAGGAATTGCGCAGAAGCCAAAGAGAGATGAAGAGTCTCACTCTCGGTATGCTGGATATAGACAACTTCAAGGCCTATAACGATATATACGGACACCCTGAGGGAGACATCATTCTGAGAAAGATTGCCGACACATTGAAGGATGCTCTACGCAGAGCGGGGGATTTTGTATTTCGTATTGGGGGAGAGGAGTTCTGTTTTCTTATAACCGCAATGGCAAAGGATGACGTCAAGTTGCTCATGGAACAGATAAGGTTAAGGGTAATGGCATTGGAGATAGAGCACGAAGGCAATGATGCCGCACCTTTTGTCACGATTTCTGCGGGTGCTGCCTATCTCGACAAAGTCACGGACGAAGATATGGGAGAAATCATGAAATGTGCAGATTTGGCCTTATATAAGGCCAAGGATATGGGAAGGAATTGCTGGCACTTTGAAGAGATCGTTGCAGCACCTTGCGGTGATATAGAAAAAAGTTCAGATACCGGCATGGACCATGACTGGCAAATCTAAACAAGCCCCACCCATACAGGAACCATCAGCAGCTTGCTACAACCCTATATTGTTATTGTTTCAACAAAGGTTACCTCCGCCTGTAGAATCAGCTTTAACCGCATAACTAAATCGTTCAACGTCTCTTGGGTATATTTTTCTGCGACCCCCTTACCCCATACCGGGGCCGGCCATGCCAGATCATTGCGATAGCGCACAATATGATGCAAGTGCAACTGCGGCACCATATTGCCCAGGGCACCGATATTGAGTTTGTCACCCTCGAAATGCTTCATCAGCACCTGGCCCAGGAGGGATGATTCTGCAAGCAACTGCTGCTGATCATCCAGGGAAAGCTGGTAGATCTCAGTGACTTCATCCCGATCCGGCACCAGGATAAACCAGGGGTAGTTGGCATCATTCATCAGAAGAAGATGGGACAGGGGTAAGCGCCCCAGAAGAATGCAGTCCTGTTTCAGTTGCGAGTGGATTTCAGCCATTGTGGTTTGCCCTTTCAAGTGTCCCAACCCAATGCAGAAAATGCCTGCTGGAATTCGGTATCCAATGATGCGGTAAGTTCAATGCTTTCACCACTGATAGGATGCTGAAAAACAAGCCCCGTTGCTGCCAACATCAACCGATGCAGATGAAACTGCTGCCGAAAAAAGGCATTGTGTTTGCCATCGCCATAGGTAGTATCGCCTACGATTGGATGAAAGATGTGCTTCATATGACGCCGGAGCTGGTGTTTACGGCCGGTCTGCGGACGCAGCTCCAGCAGTGAATAGCGGCAGCTGGCATAGGGTCCGACCGGGAAAGGCAACTCTGCCATTGCCAGACGCCGATAGCTCGTCACCGCCGCTTGTGGCGCTTTGTTCTTGTCAGCCATGGCATCCGTCATCTTATCCAGCTTCTCTTTTAGTGGATAGTCGATGCAATCCTGTTCGGGGGTAAAGCCTCGGACAATGGCCAGATAACGCTTTTCTACACCACCCTCAGTAAACTGTTCCCCCATTTGCCTGGCGGCATCCCGGTTTAACGCAAAGAGCAGAACGCCTGAGGTAGGCTTGTCCAATCTGTGCACGGGAAAGACATGCTGCCCAATCTGATCACGCAGCAGCTGCATGGCAAAGCGGGTTTCGTGACGATCAATCATGGAGCGATGCACCAGAAGGCCGGCTGGTTTGTTGATGGCAATGTAGTCGGCGTCCCGGAACAGGATCTCCAGTGGTGGCTCTTCCGCCTCAGGCATCAAGTTAGAGACAGACCAAGTATATTGAAATGCTCCGCTTGCCGTGTCTGGTCCGGATCATCGATCGAGTGCTGCGCGCCAATGCGTGCCACATAATCCGGCATCAACTCATGTTGTTGTGCACCCTGCTGAACATAGGCCTTATACCAATGGAATGGCATTAAATCTTCATCCAACTGCTCTGGGTGAGCAATATAGGTAAAGGCGGCCATTGGCCCGGCGTTCGTCAATACCTCGACCTCATGCCGGTCATAACCCCCTTCACATTGGTCAAGCAGATGCCTTTCCGTAGCCATCATTTTATATAGCACGCCATGGACCCGATGCTCTTCATCATTTGTGAAAAAGGCATTGGCCTTGGCTGAGCCATCGGCCCCATTCTTATGGAAACGCAGCTCATGGCCAGGCAACACAGCGGTTGTGTAGATCTGCGTGGATTGCACGCGCTGCACGAGACGTGGCGCAAAAAGGTTGGAGCCGTAAGCGAAGTAATTCAGGTTCATCACACCAGTCAGCTATTTTTTGATCTCTTCAATATAGGTTCGGCTCATCGGCGTCTGGACATAGACCTTCTTGCCATTAACCGTGGCCCAGAAGTAATAATAGCCCTTCTGCGGATCACTGGTTACCTTTGCACTCAGTACCTGCCATGTTTTCAAATGGCTGCCTTCGGCAAAGGTGACCCGATAATCACCTTCCAGCCAAGTGACGCCAATACGTGACAGTTTGTTCTGTTGTTCCTCCGAGCAACCGCTCATCAAGATAGCTGTAATCAGCACCACCATTACCACGAATTGCCGTCCTGTTAGATACTTCATCATTCCTGTATTCCCCGTAAAAAGATTAAGGATCATTTTACCTGCTTTACGGAAGGAACTCATACCGGCCCTGATTGGTGTAAAATGGCGCTTTTCACCACTGCCCTGCCCCGCATATGACCAAACATCTCTTTTTTGCCACCAGCCCCATGAACATGGAGGCGCTACTGGCCGACGAACTCCGCGAACTGGGCTGTGAGGATGTCTCCGAAGGGAGATCCGGAGTACATTTCAGTGGGGACATCAAGACCGCATACCGTGCCTGCCTCTGGTCACGGGTCGCTAACCGCATTCTGCTGGTGCTGGCAAAATTCCCGGCGGCCTCCCCTGAGGCGCTCTACACCGGTGTGCAGGCCATCGCCTGGCAGGAACATTTCTCCGTGGATGACACCTTTGCGGTCTCCTTCAACACCTCCCAGTCACAGATCACCCACAGCCAGTATGGGGCGCTCAAGGTAAAGGATGCAGTCGTTGATCAGTTCCGTGAGCAGTGCGGCAGCCGCCCCTCAGTGGATACCGAATGCCCGGATATCTCAATCAATGTCTATCTGCGACGGGATGAGGCAACGCTGTGCCTGGATCTTTCCGGGGAATCACTGCACAGACGCAGCTACCGCGCCCAGGCTGTTCCCGCGCCACTGAAGGAGAATCTGGCGGCGGCCATTCTGCTGCGCGCCGGTTGGCCACAGATTGCCCGCGAAGGCGGGCCTCTGGTCGATCTGATGTGCGGTTCCGGCACCCTGCCCATTGAGGCGGCGCTGATTGCGGCGGATATTGCCCCCGGTATGCAGCGATATCACTGGGGATTCCTGCGCTGGAAGAAGCATGATAGCGCTGCCTGGCAGGCCCTCATGGACGAGGCACAGGAGAGGCGCAACCAGGGGCTGGCCCAACTGCCGGCCATTTACGGATATGACAACCATCCTGCTGCCGTGCGTGCGGCCCAGACCAATGTAGAGCAGGCCGGTCTTGCTGACTACATCACTATCGAACAGCGGGGTCTGGCATACACCTATGCCTTAACGGATAAAAAACCCGGCCTGGTCGTGGTCAATCCACCCTATGGCGAGCGCCTGGGCGAAGAATCTGAGCTCCCGGAACTCTACGCGCTGCTTGGTCAGCAGTTAAAGAAACAGTTTCTGGGCTGGCGCGCCTGTGTGTTTACCGGCAACCCTGACCTCGGCAAGACAATGGGGCTACGTGCCAAACGCATACATGCACTCTACAACGGGCGTATCGAATGTAAGCTGCTGCATTTTGACATTGCGACTGAATCCTTCGTCCATGAGTCTCGCCTGCCACGCCCACTGTCCGCGGAGGAACGCAGTGACGGCGCCACCATGTTCACCAACCGCCTGACCAAAAATCTGAAGCATCTCAACCGTTGGCTGAAACGGGAACAGGTCCACTGCTATCGTCTGTATGATGCAGACCTGCCGGAATACGCCATTGCGGTTGACCTCTATGAGGGAGAAAAGCGCTGGATCCAGGTACAGGAGTACGAGGCGCCAAAGAGCATCGACCCGAGCAAGGCCAAACGACGCCTGCGTGAGGCGCTTGGCGTTATCCTTGATACTCTGGAAATAGCTTCCGAACAGCTATTCTTGAAAGTTCGGCGCCAGCAAAAAGGGGCCGCACAGTATGAAAAGCTGGCCGACAACAAGCGGTTTTTCGAAGTCACAGAGGATGACTGCCGGTTCCTGGTCAACTTTGAAGACTATCTGGATACCGGGCTATTTCTGGATCACCGCCCTACCCGGCAAATGATAAAGGAGATGGCCGAGGGCACAGACTTCTTAAACCTGTTTGCCTATACCGGCACCGCAACAGTGTATGCCGCCCTGGGTGGGGCAAAATCCACAACCACGGTTGATATGTCAAAGACCTATCTGGACTGGGCGCAGCGCAATATGGAGCTGAACGACCATTCTGGCAAGCAACACCAATTCATCCAGGTCGACTGTCTTGACTGGCTGGCCAAACAAAGCAGCTCAAAAGAATATGGCCTGATCTTTGTTGACCCACCCAGCTTCTCCTCATCCAAGCGAATGCAGGCCACCTTTGATGTACAACGTGACCATGTGGACCTGATTACAAAAACCGCAAAACTATTGACCGCAGATGGCGTATTGCTTTTCTCCAACAACCTGCGCCATTTCAAGATGGATAAAGATGCCATGCCCGACCTCATAATCGAGGATATCACCCGGGCAACCCTGCCCAAAGATTTTGAACGGAACCCACGGATACACAATTGCTGGAAAATACGTCATCGCTAGACGGACATGGCATTAGCTGACAAGGATCAGATAATTCCGCAAAGACTGCCCCAGGTCATGATATTTTCTGACCCAGAACAGGCAATGCAAGAACGCTCCAATCGAGAGCAGACAAATAATCTACGAAAATAAAACCTCGCTTTGATTAATGTCATAATCATGTTGATTATCCACTAAAACCGGCATACTCTTGAAGTGCAATGGACAGCCAAATCCAATCATCATCTATCAATTGGAATGCATGAATGAGAAAGTTGGTAACGCCGCAAAGTAACAACATCACAAAACTCAGCTTGGTTAACTCTGAAAAGATTTGTGCCGGCTGCGAGCTTACCAAAGGCCTAAGTAAAGAACAGATACAGGAACTGTCCAAGATCACCTCGACAGAGGGTAAATTTGAGCGTGATGATAGAATCTATCGCACCGGCGACCGCTTTAAATCCATCTTTGTCGTTCAGCGAGGCAGCATTAAAACAGAGGCGGTAACCTATGATGGCCGGGCGGTAGTTACCGGCTTTTATCTGCCTGGGGACTTATTTGGCATCGAGGGTATCGGTAATAAAACCCGCTCCTGCGATGCCGTTGCCCTGAGCAACGCATGGGTTTGCGAATTGCCCTTTTTGCAACTCGAGGGGCTCTGCCGCAGCAACCCGGCATTGCAGCATAACCTGATCTCCGTACTAGGCCGCAAGATTGGTCGCGATGATCATGCCATACTGATGATGCATAACATGCGGGCAGAATGTCGGGTAAGCCGGTTCCTTACCATCTTCCATGAACGGCTGAAGAGCTTTTATGGAGAGGAGATCAAGGTCATCACCCTGCCCATGACCAAGGACGATATCGCAAAATATCTTGGTTTTACCCCGGAGACACTAAGCCGAATACTAACCAAGCTCAGTAATGAAGGCGTAATACGAAACCGATCAAAAACCATAGAGATTCTTGATATCCAAAGCCTGTACCGAAGGGCCAGTTAGGCCTCAGCCCACACACTCATATAGCAATTCAATTTTTATAGGGGCCAGCGACGTTACGGCTGAATATGCATCCAATGCATTGATGCATTTCTCATACTCAGCCAAATCCTTTGGCGCATAACACCACTCCTGACCACTGTCCTGTTCCGCCAGGGTATCGGACATAGCATATTCAAAACTTAACGTGAGCTGCCAGATGGCTTCTTCGTCCGTACCGCCATCAACGATAAGTTGCCTGGCAATCGCCACCTCAAAACACGCCTCATCATCGCCGTTATATTCACCCCAGTGGAACAGGATGATATCTTCATCCTCCTCCAATGAGCAGCCTTCCATACGTACGTCACGATAGAAGCCGATCATTGCGGAAAAACCCTCCGACAAGGTCAGCGATGATAGAGATTTATCGTTCTCAGTAAGTCGCTCTTTAAATGCGGTCTTCGCCAATTCCGGATTCATCATCTCTGTTTACCATCCTTCCAAATTGGTTATGTATACAGTGAATGCACTAGGGCCCTTAGGTTGCAGCCTCCTCACTCTCTTTACCGATACGCTTCCAGGATGGAGCAACCACGACGAGATATATCACAGGCAGCAGCAGGCTAAACCAAGGCGTGTCCTGACTTGGCCCCAACCATTCCGGCCTTAGTAAAAAGAGCACCGCAATATTAACGGCCATAAGCGGCACAAACAGAAAAACCCCCCATCTCCTCATGTTCCATAACCCTATGACAGAAATAAAAATCAGGAGATACATGGAAAAAGCATAGATTGCCAATTCAGTAGCTGGTGGCTCGAATGCAGGAGCACTGGCCATTTTCTCGGCCTCTTCTTCAGAAAGGTACCCAATCATCCCATCAGTAGGATCAGGCTCCGCTGGCACCATTTGCACACCAAAGATTTTTTCAAAATCAACACCCTGGCTGGCCATGAACATTCCAACCCCCATCATAATGTGCAACCCAGAAACGACAAACAGCGCAGCACATAAGAGCGATATAAGTTTCGGCCGATTAATATTGCGCTTAGGGCCTTTATCGCCATCGCCCATCATGACATCAAATACCTTACCTTCTTGCATCTTATTACCCTATTTAATTATGCGATAACAAGGCGTGTACTTTTTGCCAGGCAGCTTCATACGATGCTGCTCAACAAAACCCGCCAACAGAGAATCCATGGGACCCATAATGCTGGAATCTCCCCGAATTTCGAAATGCCCGTGCTCATCAATTGCCCGAATACCTTCATCCTTAACATTACCCGCCACAATACCGGAGAAGGCACGTCGTAGATTAGCCGCCAACTGGTGTGTCTCCTGGTTTTTATGGAGTTGCAAACCCAGCATGTTTTCATGGGTTGGCTCAAACGGATTCTGGAACTCCTTTTCTATCTTTAACAGCCAGTTGAAATAATAGGCATCACTGGTTTCACGCCTAAACTGACGTACCCGTTTCACCCCTGCATGGATTTCACGTGCCACGGCAACGGGATCATCGATGATAATCTTATAACGTTGCTGCGCCTCCTTCCCTAAGGTATCCAGAATAAACTGGTCAATCTGTTTAAAATAATCCCCCGCATGTTTAGGACCAGTGAACACCACGGGAAAGGGAATGTTTTTATTATCCGGGTGAAGCAGGATTCCCAGCAGGTATAGGATCTCTTCCGCGGTCCCCGCGCCACCTGGAAAGACAACAACACCGTGGGAGGTCCTGACAAACGCCTCCAGGCGCTTCTCAATGTCCGGCATGATGACCAGATCATTTACGATGGGGTTGGGTGACTCCGCTGCAATAATGCCCGGCTCCGAGATACCGATATATTGACCATTTTCAATACGCTGTTTTGCATGCGCGATTGCAGCACCCTTCATTGGCCCCTTCATGGCACCGGGACCACAGCCGGTGCAGATATCCAGGCCACGCAAGCCCATCTCGTGCCCGACCTCTTTTGTATACTCATACTCAGTACGCTGTATAGAGTGCCCGCCCCAGCAGACGACCAGATTGGGCCTGATTCTCGGCCGCATGATTCTGGCATTGCGCAGAATATGAAAGACCGCATTGGTAATACCATCCGAGGTCGTCAAGTTGAATTTGGCATTGTGCTCAATCTCATCACTGACATAGACAATATCACGCAGCACGGCAAACAGATGCTCATTGATGCCCCGTATCATCTTGCCATCAACGAAGGCACTGGCAGGCGCCCCTTTCACAGCCAGCTTGATGCCCCGCTCCTGCTGTATTACCCGAATATCGAAGGATTTGTATTGCTCCAGCAGTTCCTTGCCGTCATCCAGATTGCTGCCGCAGTTGAGTACCGCCAGAGAGCAGTTGCGAAAAAGCGTGTTCAAATCACCACGACTGGTATCCAACAGATTGCCGACCTCGGCCCTGGACAAGACGTCCAAACGGCCTATGGGCGTAATTCGCGCATCAACAACTTCATTTTTCATAGTGTTATTCCAATAGCGACCAGCAATCTATTATTGTTGTTAACAAACCAGGCCCGCGGGACTAATCTGCGGAGCGCAATTCAGAGAGGTACTGAAACAGTGCGCGAGCAGATTTTGGTGGTCTATTCTGTTCCCGCTCCTTTTGCGCATTGCGAACCAGTTGCCTCAGATACTGCCGGTCTGCTGTTTCATAGCGGCTGAGCAGATCCGTCAAACGAGTGGTATCGCCTGCGATCAATTCATCCCGCCACTGCTCGATTTCATGTAGGGCCTTGACCTCTTCCCGATGGGGCTGGTCCAACCGGTCCAGTGTCCCCAGGATGACCTCAGACTCCTCTGCGCGCATGAGAACACCGATATGCTGCAATTGCCTGCGCAGGGCCTCACGCTTGAGGCGCTTGGCCAAAACTACCGCCTCACGCAGGGATTCGGACAGAGGCACCTTTTCCAGCTGAGTTGCGGACATCTCGACCAGCCGCTGCCCAAGATCCCGCAGTGCCTGCATCTCTCGCTTGACCTGGGATTTACTCTTTTGCTCTTCGAATTCTGGTTCAGTCATGGGGCATCAATACGGGACAGGGGACACAAAGCCGCTCTATTCTACGCCTTGCCCCCGTCCCTGACCATTCTCTCCAGAGAAAATTCCTGCCCCCCTTGTGGTGGGCATGTCTATTGGGAAACAATACGCGCCATGCAAACAGCCCCCAATGAAACCGACATCCCCGTTCCCAACACCCTCTTCCGGGGAGACCGCCGCCTGCGCATCGCCTTGGTCGGCATGCCCAACAGCGGAAAGAGTACCCTGTTCAATGCCGTTTCCAGTACCTCAGTCCAGACCGGCGCACTGGCCGGCACCGAAAAGGCCTATGGCGAATGTCGCGTACAGGTGGGTTTTGATGAGGCCGATCTGATTGATCTGCCCAGTATTCGTTCGTTACAGCATCTGCCGCAAGATGACCTGGTGACATTGAAGTATCTGCTGTGGGGAGATGAGCGCCCGCCGGTCTCCATGCATGAGCCAGGGGAGCCTCCGGCCCCATTCTCACCACCGGACGTCATCATCCAGGTGATCGATGCCACTGCCCTGGAGCGCCATCTGGAGCTTACCCTGGAACTGAGTCAGCTGGGACGCCCACTGGTATTGGCCCTCAATATGATGGATGAGGCCAGCAAGAAGGGGCTTCATATCAGCAGCAAGGCCCTGAGAAAGAGGCTCCAGGTGCCGGTCGTGCCCACCACCGCCATTATGGGCCATGGTATCTCCGAACTCTTCTCGGCCGCAGTCGAGGCGGTACGCGAGGAGGCCTGCCCCCTGCCACAACCGGCCAGCACCCATATCTGCGACGCCCTGCAGCCACTGAGCAAGACATTGAACCGCACCGCTGTGCATGGGGCATTCCGCATACCACACCCCCTGCTGGTGACACAGCTGGCAGGGGGGGATGACTATTTTCTGGATGAGATAAGACACCATTTTCCGGAGCTATTACCGGAGCTCACCGCCTTGCGTGAACAGGCGGAAGAGATCCTGCCACGCCCGCTGGATGAGGAATTGCATGCCGACCGCCATCACCGGGCCGCCTGTCTGTTTGAGGAGGTAACCCGCCTTGGTGCACCTCATGAAGGGCGGGGTTGGCGCTATTGGCTCGATGAGCTGTTCCTGCACCCGCACTGGGGGCTGCTTGGCAGCCTGGCTGTGTTCGCCGCCGTGCTGTTTGTGGTCTTTGAGGTCAGCGTCTGGCTCGACAGTATCACGGCAGCACAGCTCATTGACGGGCTGGCCGACTGGCAACCCCAATCGACGGGAGGCGTGGTTGGACGGGCCGTCACCGATGGCCTAATCGGCCTGGTAGGTATCGTCATCCCCTATATGATCCCCCTGGTGGTGCTACTGGTGGCCCTGGAGCAGATGGGCATCATGCACCGCATTGCCTTTGTGGTTGACCGCGGCTTTCACCATATCGGCCTACATGGCGGGGTGGCCGTTCCCCTGCTGCTCGGCCTCGGCTGTAACGTACCGGCCATTTCCGCCGTGGGTAACACCAGTAGCGGGCGCGAACGGGTCATCGCCTCCCTGCTGATTACCTTCGTTCCCTGCTCGGCCCGTTCCGCCATCATCCTTGCCCTGGCCGGCAAATATCTCGGTGGGTTCGGCGTCTTCGGTATTTTCATGCTCAGCATGGTCGTCATTGCAGTAATGGGCCAGGTGCTGACCCGCCGTTATCCCGAGAGCGGGCCTGGCCAGGTACAGGAGATCCCGGTCTATGCCCTGCCCCAATGGCGTTCCCTGCTCTCCACCACCTGGGAGCGAACCAGCGATATCCTGACCATCGTTACCCCGCTCTTGGTGGGTGGCAGTGTCCTGCTGGCCCTGCTCAGCCACTTCGGCGCCGACGATCTGATCAATACCCTGCTGACACCGATCACCTATTGGTGGCTGGGGCTGCCGGTAGTGCTGGGGGTGCCCATCCTGTTCGGCATCCTGCGCAAGGAGCTGTCACTGCTGATGATCTATCAGGCCCTGGGTACCTTCGAGGTCGGTGGCGTACTGGATTGGATCCAGATCACCACCTTTCTGATCTTCCTGACCTTCTATATCCCCTGCGTCTCCACCTTCGCCGTCATGCTCAAGACCATTGGTCGCAAAGAGGCGCTGTTCTCGGTGTCACTTTCGGTTGGGGTAGCCCTACTGGTCAGCGGTGTCATACGGCTGTGTCTGGAAGTTATCACACTCCTGACCTGAGCCCCTCGCTCCTCCAGCGGCTATCTGAGATCCGGGCCACAACAGGGCTGCTTATGACATATGTCAAAATTACTTTATTTTTGAGCGGCAATTATGCTAGCATTCATTCCTGAGCTTATTAGTCAACTTTTATTAACTTTCAAATCAAGAGGTTAAGCAAATGAATGTAGATCAGCATCTGAAAGTCGCCCAGTGGCACATTGAACAGGCCCGTCTGCACGCTACCAAAGAGGGTTACAGCTGCGGTTGCCCGGCCAACACCCATGACCAGAAGGCCATCGACGCTGTCGAGGCTGGCATCATCAAGGAAGAGACTGCTTGCGCAGTTAACTGATAACTCAACGACGTTGAGTTAGAAAAAACCGCCCCTTGGGGCGGTTTTTTTATGCCTGGCGTCTATATCTAAAGCTCAGTGGCCGAGCCAAAGGCCCTATCGGCCTTGGCGGCAAAGACAAAATCGCTCTCCACCAGGCCGTCGATCTTGTGGGTCCAGACCTGCAGAGTCACCTTGCCCCAGGCCAGATGGATATCGGGATGATGCCCCTGCTGCTCGGCAATCTCACCCACCGCATTGGTAAACTCCAGGGCCTGCTTGAAGTCCGGGAACCTGAAACCCTTCTCCAGATGGTGTCCCTCAATGATCCGCCAGCCGTTACCCAACTGCTCCAACAGGGAGTCCAGTTCTCCGCCGCTCAGAGGCGGTATGCCCCCCTTGCAGGGGATACACTCTTTTGTTGCCAGATCACAACCGTCCATAGCCGCTGCACCTCACTTGCATCAGGCCTCAATATTGTGCCACTCGGCATCCTCTAACCAGGTGTCGGGGGCATTGATGAAATCAATAATGCCCTGCAGCGCTGCATAGTGCTGCTGCTCTTCATCGGCAATCCGCTCCAGCAAGGCACGTTGCGCATCATTTTCTACTTCCGTCGCCTTCTGGCGATAGAGCTCTTCACTCTTTTTCTCATGCTCCTGGGCCTGACGGTAGAGATCAACCGTGGAAAGGTCAAAATCGTAATCCGCCGATGCCTCTTTCATACCGGCAAAGATGCTCTTTACGTCGGACAGAAAATCCACCTGGGCCACCTCCGGCGGTGTGGTCGCCTTCATGTTGGCCAACAGCTTCGCATGCTCCATTTCCGCATCCGCCAAACGGGTGAGGATGGAAGCCAGCCCCTCATCGCC
>Ga0316190_10000519_pt1 | contig 26738 bp, 23 predicted proteins | sample Eddworburrow2_MG_FD_204929 | JGI IMG/M metagenome (GOLD analysis project Ga0316190, IMG submission 204929) | Coastal sediment microbial communities from Maine, United States - Eddy worm burrow 2 | ecosystem: Environmental > Aquatic > Marine > Coastal > Sediment | place: USA: Maine | collected... | reverse complement strand
CTAAATCCCCCGTTGCCCCATAAGCCCAGGTGGTGGCTGCGACAAACCAGCCACAAACTGGTGCGCCCTTTATTGGCGCGTTATTTACGACGTATGGTTTCAAAACGGGCAGCGAAAGAACATTATCCTGCCCCTTATGCCCTGATCGATTTATGGGAAAAACACGCCGGGAATGCCCGAACCATGCTGGCTGAAGAGGCCCTGTCGGTTGCACGTCTGGTTATTGGAGATGCGGCACAAAATCTGATTCGGGTGTTTTTTCTGCAGGAACAGATGAAATCACTGGGCAAGACCAGTGATTTCAAGGCGGCCCATGTTCATGTGATTGGTGCCGGCGTGATGGGTGGGGATATTGCTGCCTGGTGTGCCCTGCGGGGTCTGCATGTAACCTTGCAGGATCAATCGCCCGAACGTCTGGCGCCGGCATTGCAGCGTGCCCATAAACTGTTCAGTAAAAAACTGCGTCAACCGCGGCTGGTGCAGGCGGTTATGGATCGGTTGATGCCGGATCCTGAAGGTTGGGGTGTCAGTCGTGCCGATGTGGTGGTTGAGGCAATTTTTGAAAATACCGAGGCTAAACAGGCCTTGTATCAGCAGGTGGAGCCAAACATGAAGGCCGGAGCCCTGCTGGCGACAAATACTTCCAGTATTCCTTTGCAGGAGCTGAGTACGGTGTTGCAACGGCCGGAGCGACTGGTGGGTCTGCACTTTTTTAATCCGGTGGCGAAGATGCAGCTGGTTGAGATTGTGGCGGCAGAGAATACGGTGCAGGAGGTCCGTGATCATGCTGCGGCCTTTGCGCGGCAGATAAGCCGTTTACCGTTACCGGTTACCAGTACACCAGGATTTCTTGTTAACCGGATATTGATGCCCTATTTGCTGGAAGCCGTGGTGCTCGAGAGTGAGGGTGTACGTCCCGAATTGATCGATAAGGCGGCCGTGGATTTTGGTATGCCCATGGGGCCTATTGAGCTGGCCGACACGGTGGGTCTGGATATCTGCCTTTCTGTGGCCGAGATATTGTCACAAACTATGGACACTGAAGTGCCGGAGCGCCTGCGTGACATGGTTAAAGACGGGCGTCTGGGTCGCAAGAGTGGTAAAGGGTTTTATGAATACAAAAAGGGTAAACCCGTCAAGGGTAAACTCGACAAGGGCCTGTTTACCACCCCTGATGTCAAAGATCGCATGATCATGCGTTTACTCAACGAATCGGTTGCCTGTCTGCGAGAACAGGTGGTCACTGATGATGACTTGCTTGATGGTGGCATTATTTTTGGAACCGGGTTTGCGCCGTTCCGTGGTGGCCCCATGCATTACATTCGTGAAAGCGGTGCAGGTGGTGTACGTGAAATATTGACCCGGCTAGAGTCAGCGCATGGCAGCCGTTTTCATCCAGATGCTGGTTGGCAATCGTTATAGCTGTTGTAGTCGCGGCGGCGAAAGGGGTTTTGATGGAAAAGCAGTCACAGGAAAATCCTGACCTGATTGTGCCTGCCGAGGTGCGGACGCTGGATGGCCTGTTTCGTGAGCGCGTCAGGCGCAACCCCGATTCCCCCGCCTACCGTTATTATGATAGTGCAACATCTGGCTGGCAGCAGCTAAGCTGGTCGGAGATGGCTACGGCCGTCGCGCGTTGGCGTGCGGCTTTGCAAAATGAAGCTTTGCAGCCCGGTGATCGAGTTGCGTTGATGTTGCGAAACTGCTGCGAATGGGTGCAGTTTGAGCAGGCGGCACTGGGCCTTGGCCTGGTGGTGGTACCGCTGTATGTCAATGACAGGCCGGATAATATCGCCTACATTTTAGAAGATACCCAATCCTGTTTGTTGTTGATTGAGGATAATGAACAATGGCAACTATTGTCCACTACGCTGGCATCGGTGTCATGTTTGCGGCATGTGGTGTCGTTGCAAAGGGTGCAGGGTGACGATGACCGTTTGCGCGCCATGGCTGACTGGTTGCCGGATGGCTCAAGCGAGTTACAACATCGTGAGGCCGATCCCGGCGATCTGGCTACTATAGTTTATACCTCGGGAACCGTGGGCAGGCCCAAGGGAGTGATGCTTAGCCATCGAAATATTTTGTGGAATGCCTATGCCGGTCAACAATGTGTCGAAACCCTGAACGGTCAGGATCTGTTTCTGTCTTTTCTACCCTTGTCGCATATGCTGGAGCGGACGGCGGGATATTACATACCAATGGTTGTAGGTGCAGAAGTTGCCTTCGCCCGCTCTATCCCGCAACTGGCCGAAGACCTGGTGCAGATCAGGCCGACGGTGCTGATCTCTGTACCCCGGATTTATGAACGTATCTACGCCCGTATTCGGGCGCAGCTGGATGCCCGTCCTACCTATGAACGTCGGTTGCTGGATTTTGCGGCCTATGTTGGCTGGTCTGGCTTTCGTTTTTACCAGCGCGCAGGTCGCTGGTCACCATTATTGTTGTTATGGCCATTGCTAAAGCGTCTGGTGGCTGCCAAGGTTATGGAGCGACTTGGTGGTCGTGTTCGAGTAGCAATATGTGGCGGCGCTCCATTGTCACATAACATAGCAAAATTTTTTATTGGTCTAGGATTGCCGCTGTTACAAGGTTACGGGATGACGGAAACCTCGCCGGTATTGAATGTTAACCGACCCTGGGACAATGACCCGCAGAGTGTTGGCCCGATTCTTGAAGATGTTGAAGAGGCCATTAGTGATGAAGGAGAGTTGTTGGCGCGGGGGCCGGGTATTATGCTGGGCTACTGGAACAATGATGAAGGGACGCGTGATATTATTGATACCAATGGCTGGTTGCATACGGGTGATATTGCCCGAATAGAAAAGGGGCGGGTTTATATTACCGGTCGACTGAAAGATATTATTGTGATGTCTAACGGCGAAAAGGTGCCGCCGACGGATATGGAGCTGGCTATCACCATGGATGCCTTGTTTGATCAGGTGATGGTTATTGGTGAAGGGCGGCCTTATCTGGCTGCCTTGCTGGTGTTAAATGACGAGCTAAAAGAAAAACTGGAAGATGCGGAGCTGGATGTTGAGAACCTATGTCGCCAGGTTGCCAGGCAGTTAAGCAGCTTTCCGGGGTATGCGCAGATCCGGCGTGTGGCTGTGATTGATGATCCGTGGACGGTTGATGATGGTTTGCTGACACCGACATTAAAATTGCGCCGCAATCGTATTCTGGAACGTTATCAAGCGGTTGTTGATGCCCTGTATGATGGCCACTAATGGGTGGTGGCGGATATTGGTGAAATAAGTCCGGGATGTTATCCTGCATTTTATCAGTATGAGTTCACAAAATATTCCATTGTTTGTTAGTCATGCATATCAGGATCTGATCAAGGTTGCTAATGCGAAGTTTTCTGGTGTGCTGGAGCGAAACTGGGTATGTATTGAAAAAAACCCTGCGGATGTTAATGCCGTTAATGTTTTAGGTGCAGTAGCTGAACAATCCGGCCAGTATGCCCTGGCCGAAACCTTCTTCCGTTATGCCTTGGATTTAAGGCCGGATATTGCCCAGTTGCATGGTAATCTGGCCGTAGTTTTGCGGCGTCAGGGAAAAATTGATGCTGCAGTCGAAGTCTTTAAGGCAGCTCTGGATATCGACCCCAGGCAAGAAAGTTATTATCTGGCGGTAGCTGATGTCTATGTTAAATTCAAGGAGGAGGGCCTTCTGCTTGCCTGGCTTGAAAAAGCCCTGCAGCAGTGCCCTGGTTCGGCTGCCTTATTGGTGCAAATGGGAGAGGCAGTCAAGCGTACAGGTAAAACTGAATTAGCGTTAACGTATTTTCGTAAGGCTTTGAAGCTGGCGCCAAAGGTCAGCTATATCCATCAAACTTTGGCTCACACCAAGAAATTTCATGAGTATGACGAGGATGTTGCTGCTATGGAGGCATTGTTTAAAAGCGATGATCTTTCTGATGCAGATCGCGGGCGTCTATGTTTCTCGTTAGGTAAAGTTTATGAAGACCTGGCTGATTATAACGAATCATTCAAATATTACGCTCAGGGAAATGATCTGATAAGGTCGGGTTACGATTATTGTATTGATGATGATGTGCGTTTGTTTGCTGAGATCAGGCGAGTATTCAATGGTCAGCTTTTTAAGCGCTATGCGGGTTCGGGTTATGCCAGTGAGGCTCCGGTATTTATACTGGGTATGCCCCGGTCCGGCTCGACATTAATAGAGCAGATGCTGGCGGCTCATGCCCAGGTTTATGGCGCAGGAGAATTAAGTCTTTTGGCGAATACGGTTAACAGGCTGTGGTCAGAAAATATTGACCCTCAGGGCTTGTTGTACCCGGCAGGTATTGATGCTGTTTCTATTGAGGCCTTACGTAACGCCGGAGAGTATTATGTTAACCGCGCCCTGAATTTTTCGGACCAGGATAATGTGGCTCGTATTACAGACAAGATGCCCCCGAATTTTTTATATATCGGCCTAATTAAGCTGATATTGCCGAATGCCCGCATTATTCATTGTCGACGCGATGCCATGGATACCTGTTTTTCATGTTATAAGCATTATTTTACTGGTGGTCACAGGTATACATTTAACCTTGAGGAATTGGGTGAGTATTACAAGTTATATCAGGGTTTGATGGACCATTGGCATCAGGTCTTGCCCGGGCATATCCTCGATATTGATTATGAGGCGCTGGTCGAGGACCAGGCTGGTGAATTAAAAAAGATTTTGGAGTTTTGTGGTTTGCCATGGGATGATCACTGCATGACGTTTTATGAATCTGAAAACACGGCGATAACGGCGAGTTCGGTTCAGGTGAAACAACCATTATATAAAAGTGCGCTTGGTTACTGGCGGCATTATGAAAACGAGCTTGCCGGGCTGAAAAAAATACTATCTAGCTGATGTGTTGTTAATGTAAGAGGTTCTGGATGATGGAGAGACAGCCAACGACCCGGGTGTTGAGCATGCCTAAAGATACCAATGCCGCAGGGGATATCTTTGGTGGCTGGATTATGTCGCAGGTGGATATTGCTGCGAGTATTGCTGCGCATCGTCGCGCCAAGGGGCGGGTGGTAACGGTTGCCGTTAATGAGTTTCAGTTTCATCAGCCAGTCTATGTTGGTGATCTGATTAGTTGTTATGCTGATATTGTCAAGGTTGGCAATACTTCATTAACTGTGCATGTTGAAGTGATAGCAGAGCGAGATCGAGGTGTTGAACAGCGGCTCAAGGTTACCGAGGCAAATTTAACCTTTGTAGCTGTAGATGAGAATGGTAAGAAGCGCCAGGTCCCGGATTAGTTTCCGCTGTTTTATTGAGTATTGTTTTGGTGTTTGGTGAAGTGAACTATTTGCTAGTGGGGCTGGGCTACAGCGCCCCCGATGAAGAATTTTTAGGAATAATGTCACGTGCAGCCTGCAATCTCTGTTAAAAATCTTTCGAAAACCTACGTCTCGGGTCAGCAGGCTTTAAAGAATATTAATCTTGATGTTAGTTGTGGTGAGATATTTGCCTTGCTCGGGCCTAATGGCGCAGGTAAGACGACGTTGATTAATGTTGTTTGCGGTATTGTGAATCCAGGTCAGGGGGTTATCAGCGTCGCAGGACATGACGTGTTGTCTGATTATCGAGTGGCGCGATCTATGATTGGTCTGGTGCCTCAGGAATTAACTACGGATGCATTTGAAAGTGTCTGGAATACAGTGAATTTTAGTCGTGGCCTGTTCGGAAAGCCGCCCGCCCCTGATTTTATTGAGCAGATATTGCGTGATCTTTCCCTGTGGGAAAAAAAAGATACGAGGGTGATGGCGTTGTCGGGAGGTATGAAGCGACGTTTGATGATTGCCAAGGCCCTGTCGCATGAGCCGGAAATATTGTTTCTGGATGAGCCCACGGCTGGTGTTGATGTTGAGTTGCGCCGTGATATGTGGGCCATGGTCAGGCGTCTTTGTGATCGCGGCGTGACTATAATATTGACGACGCATTATATAGAAGAGGCAGAGGCCATGGCTGACAGGGTTGGTGTTATGCGCCAGGGGGAGCTGATTCTGGTCGAGGATAAGACAGTGTTGATGCGAAAGCTTGGCAAAAAGCAGTTGCGGTTACATTTATTAACGCCATTTCACGCTATCCCTGAAGAATTGGCGGGTTACCAGCTGGAATTGCTGGCTGATGGTAGTGAGCTTGTGTATACCTTTGATGCTCATAAAGAGCAGTCGGGTATAGCAGGCCTGTTGCGGCAGATGGATGAAATCAACATGGAATACAAAGATTTGAGCACCAGTAAAAGTACGCTGGAAGAAATATTTGTAGGCCTGGTGAAAAAATAGCCATGAATGTCTACGCGATTCGTGCAATATATATATTTGAAATGGCGCGTACCGGACGTACTCTAATGCAGAGTATTGCCTCACCAGTTCTCACTACATCACTTTATTTTATAGTGTTTGGCGCTGCGATTGGTTCGCGTATGGGCGATGTGGGTGGGGTGAGTTACGGGGCCTTTATTATTCCCGGTTTACTCATGTTGTCATTGTTGAATGAGAGTATATCAAATGCTTCCTTCGGGATTTATTTTCCAAAATTTACCGGGACCATCTATGAGCTTTTGTCAGCGCCCGTTTCTTATGTCGAAATAGTGACAGGTTACGTCGGCGCGGCAGCGACAAAATCGATTGTTTTGGCAATATTGATTCTTGTTACAGCCAGGCTGTTTGTTGATTATGAAATATTGCATCCATTCTGGATGGTGGGGTTTCTTATCCTTACTGCGGTGACATTCAGTATGTTTGGATTCATTATCGGCATCTGGGCGGATGATTTTCAAAAATTACAGCTGATTCCACTAATGGTGATTATGCCGCTGACTTTCCTGGGCGGTGCATTTTACTCGATAGAAATGTTGCCGCCTGTGTGGCAGAAAATTGCGTTATTAAACCCCGTGGTTTACCTGGTAAGTGGGTTTCGCTGGAGTTTCTATGGTGTAGCTGATGTTGATGTCGGGGTAAGTGTAGTGATGATCCTGTTGTTTCTTCTGGCCTGCCTGGTTGCTGTGTGGTGGATATTCAGGACCGGATATCGAATTAAGCCTTGATGGAAGCTTTTCCTTATGAGATGGCGTGACAAACTATGTTTGTTCAATGCGTATGCATAGTGTGTCATGTTGGCTGGGCCAGATATCCTTGTGAGTCAATTGTTTTATTTCCTGGTTTCTTCTCAGGGCAGGCCGGTCGTTGTCAGTTAATAAGCCCTTCGTTAAATTCACACGCTTTTACTAAACTTTTGGCTTTTAAGTGCCGATTAAGCTTTTAGACACCGTAAAGATCAAGCTGCCAGGTTCTGTAATGAGAGCCGCGAGCTAAGCGTCTTATGTTTGCACGTGGATGGCTGCAAGCCAGGTGTATTAAATTTACACATGGATGGTTGCGAGATGAGTGTATGTATGTTGATACATGATTTGCAACAAGCCTATGTCGGCACCGGTATAAAAGATGATATTCAGAGTATTCTACTCAGTGTCTTTGAACACACTAGCAATGGTGTTCTGATCGTTGATGTTAATAGTACGATTATTGCTATCAATCCTGCTTTTACCAGAATTACAGGCTATGAACCCGGTGAGGTCATAGGCTGTAAACCCAATATTCTCAATTCCGGCCGACAGAATAAAACCTTTTATAGATCAATGTGGAATGATCTTAATGCTTCAGGCCGCTGGGAGGGGGAGATATGGAACCGGCGCAAGAATGGTGATATTTATCCCGAGTGGCTTAGTATTGTTTCGGTGATCGATCGTATGGGTAATGTTCAGTGTTATGTTGGGACGTTTTCTGATATTACCTCTATCAAAACAAGTGAAGATAAGCTTATTCAGCTGGCCTTTTATGACCCGCTAACAAGTTTGCCGAATCGAGTATTGTTTCATGACCGTATGAATCATACGCTCGCTCATGCCAGGCGTGAAGGGAGTAGCTTTGCGGTTTGTTTCATCGATCTTGATGGTTTTAAACAGATCAATGATACTTATGGTCACCTTGTAGGTGATGCGGTTCTTTTTGAGGTAGCGAGAAGATTAAAAGCGAGTGTGAGAGCATCAGATACGGTGGCTCGATTGGCCGGTGATGAATTCACTATTATTGCGGAAAATGTTAATAGCATTACTGATATTGCCACTGTGGCTAAAAAAATAATGGATGCCATGGTGGCAGACGTTCATGTTGGTGAGTGCCGGGTTACCTGTGGTGTCAGTATTGGCATAGCCGTATATCCTGAGTCGGGGTGTGATGGTGAAAGTTTACTGGAAAGTGCTGATGCAGCTATGTATGAGGTGAAGAAGGCAGGCAAAAACGGATTTCGTTTCCATGCCCTGCCTGTGCCGCGGAACGACAGGCAACAACCGATGGTTTCGGCTCGCAGTCACTACCTGCCTAATGCGGGCTTTCGCAAGAATGATTATTCCTGACGAGCAGCAATAGCCTGATTTGATAGCAGGTCCCTGCTGATTCTGGCTATATGGATAGCCGGCGCAGATAGGGGTCTGGCCCACTGTGTTCCCAGCCGCGATCAAACTGGGCTTGAAGCTCTCGCGCCTGCTTAGGGTCATTGAAGCTGGCTATGCCATTGTAACGATCAAATTGACGGCGGTGAACCAGGCCGGTGTGGTCGATAATCATGAAGGCCTCGGTGTGTTCAGTATGTTCTTTGCTCGGCGTGTGAAATTTAATTTTACTCGTGATCTCCTGGCCAAGATTAACCAGTCGATGGCCTTCCTTTGCAGCCTTTCTTGAATCCTGTATCAGGATGCGAACCAGGGCCTGGTTATGACCGATGACGAGTTGTTTGATGGCTTCAATGAATTCACTATCGTCATAGATGCGTTTATCCAGATGCCGGGTAAATATATCGATGCTGCGTTTGGCTTGTTTGGCCAGGGCGCTGCTGACGATACGATTGTCGTCACTGCTATCCAGGTGAATGATTTCACTGGTTTGTCCCAGAATAAAGTCGCTGATATTAATCATGGTCAGATGTTCCCTGTATATCTATCCTGTCTGGTCTAGAGGTTGATTCCGCTGTGACGTAACAAGGCATCGATCTGTGGTTCGCGGCCTCTGAACTCAATGAACAGTTCCATAGGGTCACGCGAGCCACCCTGTTCAAGAATGGCCGACATGAAACGTATGCCCGTATCGCTGTCAAAGATACCGCGTTCCTCGAACAGAGAAAAGGCATCGCTGGATAATACCTCGGCCCATTTGTAACTGTAGTAGCCAGCGGCATAACCACCGGAGAATATGTGGGCAAAGCTGTGCGGGAAACGGTTGAATGAAGGTGGTTGTATGACCGCTATCTCGGTACGGATTTCATCCAGTATCTGCTGGATACGCGGCCCCGTGTTGGGGTTGTATTCGGCATGGAGACGGAAATCGAACAGTGCGAATTCAATCTGCCGTAACATTTGCATGCCGGACTGGAAGTTTTTCGCTGCCATTAGCTTGTCAAACATATCCCTGGGCAGGGGTTCACCGCTCTGATAGTGGCCGGAAAATAATGATAATGCCTCTTTTTCCCAACACCAGTTTTCCATGAACTGGCTTGGTAATTCAACGGCATCCCAGGCGACACCGTTAATACCGGATACACCCGGGTAATCGATCTGGGTCAGCATGTGATGCAGGCCATGGCCGAATTCATGAAATAGCGTGATAACTTCGTTATGTGTGAACAGGGCCGGTGCTGATCCGATCGGTGGGGAGAAATTGCAGGTCAAATAGGCAACCGGGGTCTGGACTCCGGTGGCGCTGCGTTGGCGAATGATACATTCGTCCATCCAGGCGCCCCCACGTTTATGTGGCCGGGCATAAAGGTCGAGATAAAATTGACCGCGGAGCTGTTTGTCGCTGTCGTATACCTCAAAAAAACGGACATCTTCATGCCAGACTTCAATATCATGCCGTTCCTTTATGTCTAGGCCATAGAGGCGATTGACGACGGCGAATAAGCCTGTGACTACTGTGGGTTCAGGGAAATAGGGTTTAAGCTGCTCCTGACTCAGGGAGAATTTTTCCTGGTGTAATTTTTCGCTGTAATAGGCAATGTCCCAGGCCTGTAATGTTTTTAACCCATGTTGCTGGTGGGCATAATCCCTGAGTTCATCAAGCTCCTGTCTGGCCATCGGCAGGGAGCGATTGGCGAGATCATTGAGAAAATCGAGTACTTGCTGTGTATCCGCAGCCATCTTGGTTGCCAGCGAACGTTCAGCATAATTGGCAAAACCCAATAATTGGGCCGCTTCATGACGCAGGGCAAGAATTTTTTCCATATTCGGAGTGTTATCCCACTGACCGGCATGTGGTCCCTCATCCGAGGCGCGGGTGACGTAGGCGGTGTATATCTGTTCACGCAGGTTGCGGTCATCGGCATAGGTCGATATGGCAATGTAGCTGGGTATTTCCAGGGTCAACAACCAGCCAGGCTGCTGGCTACGCTCAGCAGCCTGGCGGGCCATGGCCAGGGCCGATTCCGGTAAACCGGCCAGCTGATCCTCATCGGTGATGAGCAGGGTCCAGGCATTGGTGGCATCAAGGATATTTTCCTCAAAGCTGGCATTTAATGCGGAGAGTTGTTGCATGATGTCCTTATAGCGGGTCTTGTTTGTGTCACTTAGTGTGATGCCGGATAAATGAAAATCACGCAGGGTATTGTCAATCAGTTTACGTTGGGCCGTATTGAGTCGGGCATATTCATCACTTTGGGCCAGGGTCGTATAAGCAGCGAATAGTTTGCTATGTTGGCCGATTTCGGTGCTATAGGCACTGATCTTGGGTAGACAGGCATTGTAGGCCTGGCGTAGTTCTTCTGAATTGATAACAGCATTCATATGACTGATGGGTGACCAGCTGCGCGCCAGCCGTTCCCCCAGGGCTTCCAGTGGTTCGGCCAGATTTTCCCAGCTATAGGGGGTGTTTGTGGCGAGGATCTTTTCAATTTCCTGGCGGTTGTTCTGTAATACCGTGTCTATGGCCTCTTCGGCATGGTGTGGTTTTATGGCGGTAAACCGGGGCAGAGTACTGGTTTCGAGTAAAGGATTATTGCTCATGTCTGATCCTGTGGCTGATTTTCAAGGCATTGCACTGTTTGGCGACTAATGTACCATGACTTAAATCACGGTCACTAGTCGGTGGGTAGGAGACAGGTATGGCGCAGCATTATGATCTGATCAGTATTGGCGGCGGTAGCGGTGGTCTGGCCATGGTCCGGCGTGCTGCTTTATATGGTGCGCGCTGTGCCGTGGTCGAGGCTGATCAGCTGGGCGGAACATGCGTCAATCGTGGTTGTGTGCCTAAAAAAATCATGTGGTATGCAGCCAGCATAGCCCACACCCTGCATGATGCCGGTGATTATGGTTTTAATGGGGCGAGTATTTCACCCGATCTGGACTGGTCTCATCTGAAATCGGCACGTGACCAGTATCTGCAGCGACTCAACGGGATTTATAAAAACAATCTGGATACTGCGAATATTGATGTGATCCATGGTTATGGTCGTTTGAAAGATGCGCGTACGGTGTGTGTTGATGGCGTTGATTACAGCGCTGACCACATCGTCCTGGCTACCGGCGGGCGACCATTATGGCCAGACATCCCCGGGGCTGAGCTGGGTATTACTTCGGATGGTTTTTTTGCTCTGCAACAACAACCACGGCAGGTGGTGATTGTCGGGGCCGGGTATATCGCAGTTGAGCTGGCGAGTTTGTTGAATGGGCTGGGTTCTGAAGTCACCTTGTTATTGCGGCGGCAACATTTTCTGGGACACTTTGATTCCATGCTCAGTGAAACCCTGATGGAGGTTATGCAGGATGATGGTATCAATATCCTGTCCCGTATCCATATGGATCGTGTGGTGCGTGATGTTCAAGGTCGCCTGGCCTTGTATACCCAAGATGGTCGTCATCTGGATGGCATTGATGCGCTGATCTGGGCCATTGGGCGTCAGAACTGTATTGATGATCTAGGACTGGATCAGGCTGGTGTTGAGAACGATGGGAAAGTGGTATTGGTGGATGCCCGACAAAATACCAATGTCGAGGGTATTTATGCTATTGGTGATATCACCGGTCAGGCTGCGCTGACACCTGTAGCGATTGCGGCGGGACGGCAGCTGGCTGACCGGCTGTTTGGTGGCCAGAAGGATAGTTGTCTGGACTATGACAACATCCCTTCAGTCGTTTTCAGTCATCCACCGATCGCCACGGTAGGTTTGACTGAAGGCGAGGCGCGAGAACGATTTGGCGACGATATCAAGATTTATCAGACCCGTTTTACACCGATGTACCATGCCCTGACATCGCACCGTATACCGTGTGTGATGAAACTGGTTACCGTAGGTCCACGACAACAGGTGGTAGGTTGTCATGTCATCGGTCAGGGGGCAGATGAGATGTTGCAGGGTTTTGCCGTAGCTATCAAAATGGGGGCGACAAAGGCAGATTTTGACAACACTGTGGCCATTCATCCGACCGCTGCTGAAGAATTGGTGACGTTAAAATAGTGCTGAACGACTGGTGAGGAGTGGATATGAGTATTCGAACGTTTCAGGGGGTAACGCCGCGGATAGCCAGTAGCGCTTATGTTGATGCGGACGCGGTGGTGATTGGCGATGTATCCATTGCCGCCGATGCTTCGTTATGGCCTATGGTTGTTGCACGTGGTGACGTACAGTCGATCACGATTGGTGAGCGTAGCAATGTGCAGGATGGTTCGGTATTACATGTGACATCTGATAACAGTTTTACGCCTGGTGGTTTTGCCCTGACGATTGGTAATGATGTCACGGTTGGGCATGGTGCTATTTTACATGCCTGTACGATCGGTGATCTGGTGTTGATTGGCATGGGTGCAACCGTGCTTGATGGGGCTATGGTACCGGATCGGACCATGGTTGCTGCCGGGGCACTGGTGCCGCCAGGAAAGCGGCTGGAGAGTGGTTACCTGTATGTAGGCAGTCCAGTCAGACAGGCGCGGCCGCTAAAACAGGCTGAGCTGGATTATCTGGAGTTTTCGTCGCGACACTATGTTGAGCTGAAAAACAGGCATGGTGAGGAGTGAGGAAAACACTTTAGTCTCTTTATATTGCTTAACTACATAAGCGTGCATCAGGAGGCTCGGTGATTGATCGTTAAAACTACTTTATCGAAAATGCTCCTCACTTATTGATCTGCATGCTTAGCCAAAAAACCCTGCAATCCATCAATATAATCCTGTCCGCTGTGTAAAAACCCCTCCGCATGACTGCCGCTGATTTCTAGAAAGGTTTTGGGCTTATTGGCGGCGGCGAACAGGCGTTGACCATGGTGATAGGGGATAACGATATCATCGCGACTATGGACGATTAAAATCGGACTGTTGATTTTTCGGGTATTTTCCAGGGTGTTGTAGTTGAAGCGGGTCATCAGGCGGGCGGGTACCAGGCGATGTGTTTCGGCAGCAATATCAGGTAGTGATGTGAATGTCGATTCGAGAATTACGGCGGCCGGTTGATGGTGGCTGGCAAGCCAGGAGCTGATGGCGGCCCCCAGTGAGCGACCCAGAATAACGACATCCCGGGGGGCATAACGGCGTTCACGTAACAGCCACTCCCAGGCGGCCTCGGCGTCATGGTAGGTCCCGGTTTCATCGGGCTGCCCTTCGCTTTGCCCATAACCACGATAGTCAAAAACAAAGCAACTGTAACCGAGTCCGGTAAAGATGTTGAGCGATGAAATACAGTCCGAGATATTGCCGGCATTGCCATGGAGCAGCAGGACCACTTTGTGACTGTTGGCATGGGGGCAGAACCAGCCATGGAGCAGGGTGTTGTCGGCGCTGCGAAAGTGAATATCCTCGTAATGCAAGCCCTGGTCTGCAGGATTACCGTTCAGCTCATGGCGCGGATTGTAGACATGTTCGCCCTGGCGACGATACAGCCGTATGGCCTTGATGGCGTAGATGGTCACGATGACGGCGATGGCGATATAGAGCAGGGTCATTATCGAAATGTTGCCTTATTAGTGATGTATAGACTCTATCGGCGTCAGGTCATTATGCCTGATAAATGAGCTCTTCGGGCTGGGGCCGGTTATTCCTTGAATCAATACGGGTTTCCATGTTTAATAAGCTTTTGAGCCTGGCTGGGCTGATAGCCGCATTAATAAATGCAACGTTATGTTAATGAGACGCGGATGACAATAGATATTGATAGCAAATTTCTTGGGGCTATGGTTGGTAGCGCGCTGGGTGATGCAGTAGGCTATATGGCCTATAAATACCAGCAGCGTGACGACTTGCTCGAGAAGATCGAGGCGGTTGAGCGTTTGACCTATACGGCGGATACCGTGATGGCCGTGGCATTGGCCGAAACGCTGATTGGATATGGTGATATCGATACGCGCAAGCTGGGTGATGCTTTTATAAAACACTTTGCCAATAAACCCTGGCAACGACAGGGGGCTGAGCCACCAGAGATTTACCGTATTGTTGAGCAGGAGGGCATTGATTATGTCTATGCCGCCCGGCGCCTGTTTGAAGGAGAGGGTTCCTATGGTAATGGGGCCGCGATGCGGATTACGCCGCTGGGGCTGTTTTATTACCGTTCAGACGCGATCTATGAAAAGGCGCGCTTGTCCGCGGAGGTCACGCACACGCATCCGGTGGGTATTGATGGTGCGGCTGTGTTTGCCAAGGCCCTGGCGCGTACAGTGACACTGAAGCCGCAGCGGCCTTTTTCACCCCAGGCCTTTATCGATATGCTGATGGATTTTGCTCAAACCGATGAGATACGTAATAAACTGGCCCTGATCCCGGATCTGCTGGACCAGCAGGTGGCACCGGAGCTGGCGGTTGAAAAACTGGGTAATGGCGTGGCTGCTTATGAATCGGTGCCCATGGCCCTGTTTTGTTTTTTACGTTACCCCCATACCTATCTGGAATCCGTCCTCTGTGCCATCACCCATGGAGGGGAGCGTGATACCATGGGGATTATGGCTGGTGCCCTGAGTGGTGCGTATCTGGGTGTTGATGCCATCTCGGCCGAGTGGCGTAATAAACTTGAGGATATCCGCCATATTGAGGCGCTGGGGCGGGAGTTGGCGGCGCTGGCCCGAGAGTAGTGTTACAGTTCCCGTAATAATTTAATAACCGCGGCACTATCCGGCCGCACCTGGCGCCATAATTCAAATGATGCAGCGGCTTGCTCAACCAGCATGCCCAGACCATCGAGGCAGAGTCCGGCACCGTATTGACTGGCCCAGCGTAGAAAAACCGTGGTTTCCCTGCCATACATCATGTCATAACAACAGGCCTGTGGGGCGAGGATGTGTTCCGGCAGCGGCGGCAGCTCACCCTGTAAACTGGCTGCTGTTGCATTGATAATCAAATCGAACTGCTGATTCCCTAGCTCGTCATAGCCGCAGCCCTTTACTGCTGGATTGTCGCTGAAGTCTGCAGCCAGGCTCAGGGCGCGGTCGGCTGTACGGTTTACGATAAGCAGTTGAGCCGGGCCTTCGGCCAGTAACGGCCGTAATACCCCACGCGCGGCGCCGCCAGCCCCCATGAGCAACAGGCGTTGGCCACGAATCTGATAATTGTTGTTAAGCCTGATGTCACGTACCAGGCCAATGCCATCAGTGTTATCGCCATAACGACTGCCATCTTCCTGAAACAGGATGGTATTAACGGCGCCGGCCTGGGCGGCGTCCGGGCTGTGTTTATCAACCAGGCGCCAGGCATCCTGCTTGAAAGGGACGGTGACATTCAGGCCTTTGCCGCCGTTAGCCTGAAAGTTGCCAACGGCCTGATCAAAGCCTCCCGTGTCGACCTGAATGGCGGTATAGTCCAGTCGCTGATGTGTCTGACGAGCAAATTCGGCATGTATCAGCGGCGATTTGCTGTGACTGATGGGGTTGCCCATCACGGCATAACGATCGGGGCCGGCGTCGAAGTCAAACAATGAACTCATGGTCCCAAGCTAGCTGAATATGCCTTTGAGCATGAAGAAAAAGATGATGGCAAGGAAGGCGCCGGCAGGCAGCGTGACGACCCAGGACATAAAGATTGTCCTGATTACCCGCATATTTAGCGCTGCGATACCGCGAGCCAGGCCAACGCCAAGTACTGCGCCTACCAGGGTATGCGTGGTTGAGATTGGCAGGCCCGTACCAGAGGCGAACACGACGGTGGTTGCCGCCGCCAGAGTGGCGGCAAAACCACGGCTGGGTGTCAGTTCTGTGATGCTGGTGCCGACGGTGGCGATGACCTTGTGGCCATAGGTGATCAGGCCAATAACGATACCGATGCCGCCGAGGATCAGTATCCATATCGGCAGGGCGGTTTTGGTGGCAACCACACCGCCGCTCTGAACAATGCCAACAATGGCAGCAATGGGCCCTACGGCATTGGCGACATCGTTGGAACCATGGGCAAAGGCCATGGCGCAGGCCGTAACCATCATCAAAACGGCAAATACCCTCTCGACATTGGCAAAGTGGAAATCGCGGTCGGCCTCGGGGTCGATCTGGATGCGACGGATAAAGATGTTGCTGATAACCATGATGATCAGGCCGATGATAACGGCGAGGCTATAACATTCGAATGTTGTCATTTCCAGACCGATATGTTTTAGCCCCTTGAACATCGTTACGAGAGAAACAATGAAGCCAACCAGGAAAATGTACATCGGTACATAACGTTTGGCATTCCGGAATGGATCGTTCGTATTGATGATCAGTTTCTGTACACTCATGAACAGGGCGTAGGCGATGATGCCAGCCGTTACGGGTGAAATCACCCAGGACATGACTATAGTGCCTACCTTGCCCCAGTTGACCGCATCCATGCCGATACCGACGGCAGCAAAACCAACAATGGCGCCGACGATAGAGTGAGTTGTTGATACTGGCCAGCCGAAACGCGAGGCGATCATAAGCCAGATACCGGCGGCAAGCAGAGATGCCAGCATGCCATAGACCAGAAGTTCCGGTGTATTGGCCAGCAGGCTAGGGTCCAGCATGCCCTTGCGAATAGTCTTGGTGACCTGGCCGCCGGCAAGAATCGCGCCGCTCAGCTCAAAAATCGTGGCGATGATGATGGCCTGTTTAATCGTGATGGCGCGTGATCCAACCGAGGTGCCCATGGCATTGGCGACATCATTGGCGCCGATACCCCAGGCCATGAAAAAGCCAAACACGCAAGCGAGAACAATAAAGGTAGTACCGTAATCCATTGTCATACCCCTTTATTTGGCCAGCATCAGTTGCAGACGACTACCGACACGCTGGGCAGTGTCAGCAACTTCACCCACCTTTTCGATGATTTTGTAGATAAACATGACCTCAACCGGAGGCAGATCCTTTTCGATTTGAAATAGCTGGTTGCGGACCACAACCTGCATGCTGTCTGAGTCATCCTCTATTTTATTCAGGGTTTTGATCAGTTTTTTGACTAATCGTACCTCATTACCGCGAAAACCGGTTTCCAGCAGTTCATCAAATTCATTAATGGCCTTTTGTGCCTGCTCTGCAGCATCGACACTACAATGGACATAGGCGATGAATTTTTCGGCCATGCTCTCAGGTAGAGACATCTTGCGCCCCAGCATCAGTCCGGCAATGTCCTTGGTCTGATTGGCCAGGCTGTCCTGAATGGTCAGAACGTCGAGCAGGTCGCGCCGAGATACCGGCAAAAACATACCTTTGGGAAGATGCAGGCGCAGCTCTTTTTTTAGTACGTCGGCTTCATTCTCAAGCGTGGCGATGCGTTTTTGAATGGTTGCCATGGCTTCAAGGTCATGATTAACGACGGCATCGAAGAACGGGATCAGTTCAGCAACACAGGCCAGGGCCTTGGACATGTGTTGCTGGAGAGGGCTAATCGGCGAAGCACCAAACATGCGAAATATATGATCAGACATCAGGTGTGGTTCCTTCAGTAGTATTAACGTAAAAGAATGATTGGTTGATGTCCCGTCTTATACTCATTGGGTGACGGGGTGAATAAAAGAGCGTGGCCGGATTGCCGCCGCTAATGCCAGCATGCTGAATTGTGTCTGTTGGCGGGTTCTGGTCAGGGCTGCAGGCAGGTCGAGCTTTTCGATAGTTTGCTGCTGCCGGAGTTGGTGCGCACAGTCGGAGGCCGTTCATGAGGGTTATGTCAGGATTTGATCGGATTCGCCCCCCCTGGGGTAAATCGCCCTGATGTAAGTATCCTTTTGTCTTATTATTGGCGCACATGATAGCGGCTGCCTCCGTTAATACAAGCATTATTTCTAGTCTTTTTGCAGGTGTAATACCAGTCGCCGCGGTGCTGGATTATGTCTGTGTTCCCAGAGAAAAATTCCCTGCCAGGTTCCGAGGGCGGTGCGGCCATCCAGCACAGGGATGGCCAATGTTGTACAAGTCAGAGTGGATTTTATATGTGAAGGCATATCATCCGGGCCTTCGCTGGTGTGGGTGTAAGCCGGATCATTAATCGGAACCAGTTTGTTCAGCCACTGCTCGAGATCGTGGCGGGCATCGGGATCGGCATTTTCCTGAACCAGCAGGCTGGCGGAGGTGTGCTGGATGAATATGGTGCACAGTCCGCGCTCAATGCCGGCCTCGTTGATAGCATTATTGATCTGCGGGGTAATTTCATGCAGCCCCTGTCCCGGGGTTGCGACGGCCAGTTGCATGATCATGTTATTATTGGTGCCCTTGTTGTTCTGGAACATTGCTTGGCAGTACAAAGCATGCGATATCATGGTCGTGCTGTCGAGGTCTAATCCTGAAAAATGTGTAAGAATTAGGTTTTAGAGTTGTTATGTCATTGTTTAATAAAAAAATCAGTGCTTGCTTTTGTTTGTTATGGCTGCCGCTGTCGGCTATCGCTACAGATGCACTGATGGTGCCACACCATGCGGAGCAACAGGCATGTCATGCCTGTCATAGCGAACGATTGCCGTCACTGCAGCAAAGCGATAAGTGTCAGTCCTGTCATCAAAAGTCACGCGCGCAGGTTCAGGAGCCGGATAAGCAGGTGCTGCTAGTTGCTGACACAGGGAGGGGCGGATTGTCTCCGGGCATGGATTTCCCCATGTATTATGCTGACAGCCGTATTGGTGCCGCCCCCAGTCCCATGATCGATATAGCGGCGGGTAATTTTATTATGGGGAGCGATACTCGGCTGGAGGATGAGGGGCCTCAGCATCTGGCCTATACCGCTGCCTACCGTATCGATGTCTATGAGGTAACGAACCTGCAATACAAACAGTTTATCGATGCCACGCAGCGTCGTTCACCACGTCATTTTCGTAACCGGATTTTTCCTGAAGGTAAGGCTGATCATCCGGTGACATTTGTTTCGTGGTTCGATGCCGAGGCCTACTGCCACTGGGCTGGTAAACGTTTGCCTACGGAGGTCGAGTGGGAAAAGGCTGCGCGAGGTACGGATGCCCGTGTTTATCCCTGGGGTAATGAGTTCAAATTACACGCTGCCAATACCCCGGTTCGGTGGCTTGAATTACGTAAGGCCGGTGTCGCTGATGAAGGGGATACCACACCGGTGGCTGCCTTTCCGGCCGGTCGCAGCCCCTATGGTCTGTATGATATGTCCGGTAATGTCTGGGAATGGGTGGCTGACTGGTATGGGCCTCATCCGGGCAATACCCGGCCATCGGAAAATTATGGTCAGATCAATAAGGTACTTAAAGGCGGCTCCTGGTGGGATTGCTCGTTTTATAAATGCGGGATTTCCGCGCCAAGTTTTAACCGCAGTTTTTTTAGTCCGCGGGTACGCAATTCCAGTTTCGGTTTTCGTTGCGCCCAGGATGGCAGTTAACGGAGGATAGATGCTCAGATATAACATTTGTGCGGGAGTCAGGGTGGTGGCCATATGGTCTGGAACGATCCGATGGTTCTTTCTTGTCCTGTTGCTGGCGCCGCTGCCACTGATGGCTGCAGATGATGCAGACATGGTGTTGATACCGGCCGGACCGTTTGTTATGGGTAGTGATGAAGTAGATAAGAATCAACAGCGCTCCAGTGAATATGGCGTTGGTAAACCCCTGTATCTGGATGAACATCCCCGACATACAGTTGATCTGGCGGCCTTTTATATCGATCGCTACGAGCTTACTTTTGCCCGCTATCGTGAATTTGTTATTCAGAATAATTACTGGGTGCCACAGGTATATAAGGACAGTGGTTATTTATTGTCACGCCGCATACTGGAGGTAGCCGACAATGAGACGCTACGGCGCCTGGCAAACGAAACCTTCCGTCTCGATATGGATACGCGGCAGATGGGGCGACAGGCTCTGCTTGACGCGATAGAGCAACAACGTCGACACATGGATACCCTGCCAGTAAGCGGCGTGGGCTGGCATGAAGCCGATGCTTATTGTCGCTGGGCTGGCAAACGTTTGCCGACGGAGGCAGAGTGGGAAAAGGCGGCCCGTGGCAGGGATGGCAGGGAATTCCCTTGGGGAAATCACTGGTCGCCGGAGATGGCCAATACCGGCGCCCCTGTAGCTGCTGAAACCGATCCGGGGGTGATGCCGGTGGGATCATTTCCAAACGGTGTTTCTAGCTATGGCGTACATGATATGGCTGGGAATGTGATGGAATGGGTGGCCGACTGGTATCAGCCCTACCCTGGCAGCCAGTATCAATCCGGGGATTATGGTACCCGGTTCCGGGTAGTGCGTGGTGGTGGTTGGGGCGGGGTGGGCCATTATAGTATCAGCCACTTTTATCGGACAGCGTATCGTTTTTACCTGCGCCCTGACTCAGCCTTCAGTGATCTGGGTTTTCGTTGCGCGTCAGGAAAAACGGTGGATGAGGACTGAGCCTCATCATCGGCTTAACTACCGGAATCGTTAGTCGGGGTGTAGATAGAAGACGGGAAACGCGCGATATTGCTGCCCTGTTTGCCGGTTTCACTGATTTTGGCCGGGCCTTCCTTTTCGACCTCGTCGATGCGGATAATGGAATGCATGGGAATATAGGTGCGTGATGTGCCGGCAAATTCGGTTTTCAGGCGTTCCTCTGCGGGGTCGACGACAACCGATGAGCGTTCACCGAATACCAGTTCCTCTACCTCGACAAAACCATACATTTCACCCTGATAGATTTCGCGGGCATAGATTTCGTAGACATTGTTTTCATTGTAAAAAATTACCCGATAGATTGTTTCGCTGGTCATTGCTGTCACTCCACTGAACCTGCCTTATGGCAAGACAGGTTTATTATGGGGGCAGCATACCATGATTCAATGGTTGCGGATCATGGATGTCAGCAAAACCATAGGGGTAGAGCCGACTGTGTCCAGTGGACACCAGACCCCGTCGTATCCTGTGTTACTGCTCTCCTACCAGGCTGTGCCCCGGTGTATCCGGCAGGTGTGGCAGAGTCTGTTCAGGAAATTCGCCCGTCAGGCTGTTCAGGAAGGCGACGATGTCACTGCTGTCGGACTGGTTCAAGTCTTTGTTTAGCTGGGTTTTGGCCATGACCCGCACGGCTTCATCCAAAGAGGTGACTGAGCCATTGTGGAAATAAGGGGCTGTCAGTGCCACATTGCGCCAGGTTGGGACGCGCCACATATGTTTGTCGGCATCCTTGCCGGTTGATTCAAAACGTCCCAGATCTTTTTTCAGTTGATATTTATCATCATAGTCTGAGGCGAAGGTCGGGAATCGCTGATAAAAACCCTGGCCCATGGCCAAGGCAGGCCCGGCAAAACTGGCGCCGCTATGGCAAGTCGTGCAGCCGATGTCTTCGACCAGTTTCATGCCGCGCAGAGCCTGTTTGGACAGGGCCTTTTTATCACCCTGGATATAGCGGTCAAAGGCGCTGTTGGGAGTGATCAGGGTACGTTCATAGGCGGCGATGGCCTTGGCGAGGTTATCGTAGGTCAAGGGTTCGCTGCCACCAAAGACGGCCTTGAACTGCTCGACATAGCTGGGAATTGCCGCCAGTCGTTTAATAACGCTAGCTTCGTCCGGCATACCCATCTCGATGGGGTTCAGTATCGGGCCCTTGGCCTGGTCTTCCAGGGTGGCGGCGCGGCCATCCCAGAACTGAGCCGTCAGGAAGGCCGCATTCCAGACTGTGGGTGCTGAGCGCCCGCCCTTCTGGCCTTTGACGCCTACAGAATTGGCGCGGTTGTCCGTACCGCTACCCATCACATTGTGACAACTGTTACACGATACCGTGCCGTCAATCGACAATCTTGGTTCGAAAAACAATTGCTGGCCAAGTTTGACCTTGGCGGCCGACATGGTGTTGTCCGCCGGGGTCGGGGCAGAAGTAGACAGGGCCTCGAAGGCCAGGGTGATACAGGGTATGACCATAAACAAAACACTGAACAGCAGGCTGGTGATAGATTTTTTCATAGACGGGTTCCTCACTTTCAGGTATATAAAAAAAGAGCTAGCTAATGAGCTATAAATCCAATTTAGACCAAGTCTAGGCATAGTGCTGAAAAACCGCAAGTTTGTTGTCGCTCGCTGACCGACTATTAGGTCCTGTCAGGATCCAGCCAGTCGCGTGGCTGGATAAACGTTTGATAGAGCTGTTCCTCCGGGCTGCCGGCATCGGGTTGCCAGTTATAGCGCCATTTGACCAGCGGTGGCAGTGACATCAGGATTGATTCTGTACGGCCGCCCGATTGCAAGCCAAACAACGTGCCGCGATCATAGATCAGGTTGAATTCGACATAACGGCCCCGGCGGTAGAGCTGGAAGTCGCGTTCTCGTTCACCATAAGGCAGGTGTTTACGCCGTGCAACGACAGGGCGGTAAGCCTGGATATAGTGGTCGCCGATACTACGCATGAGTGCAAAACTTTGTTCAAAACCACCGGCGTTGAGATCGTCGAAGAACAGGCCGCCGATCCCTCGCTGTTCATTGCGGTGTTTGAGGTAAAAATAATCGTCACACCACTGTTTAAGGCGCGGGTAGACATCAGGACCGAAGGGCTCGCAGGCCTGGTGCGCGACATGATGCCAGTGGATAGCATCCTCTTCAAAGCCATAATAGGGCGTCAGGTCAAAGCCGCCGCCAAACCACCAGATCGGCTCGGCACCTTCCTTGCTCGCGATAAAAAAACGCACATTGGCATGTGAAGTTGGCACATAGGGATTCAGCGGGTGTATCACCAGGGATACCCCCATGGCCTCATAGTGACGACCTGCCAGTTCCGGCCGTTGGGTAGTGGCTGCAGCCGGCAGGGAATCACCATGGATATGGGAGAAATTGACCCCGCCCTGTTCAATGACAGCCCCCGCGGTCAGCAGTCGCGTGATACCACCGCCATTATCGCCGCTACGTTGCCAGGCATCGGTGATAAATTGGCCCTTGCCGTCCTCCTGTTCGAGTTCATGGCAAATATTTTTCTGTAGATTGAGCAGGTAATCTCTGACGGTAATGCTATCGGGTATTTCCATGGTTTTTCGCCTTTAGTTAAGGCAATGAATTATAACTGAATATGGTGTGAAGTGAAGATTCAGGGTTTATCGCAACCGGGATTATGATGGCGGCAATAATAATTGATGATCGAGGGGTTTAGCGGGGGTGGAAGACGATGTGATTGTCGTTGATGGTGAAAGTGCCGCCTGTCAATTCTTTATCTACTTTGTAGCTATGTTCATTGATTTTAATAATCACGCCAGGATATATTTTTTTGTGGACAATGACGCTGACATTTTCAGCTTGATTGATTTGTTGTATTAGCTGATTGAGTTGTTCCTCCAGGGTTGCCAGGTTATTCAGTATAGCTTCTTGTGTGGCGCTTACCTTGAGCAGGGTTTCATCATTGATATGTTCGGGGTGGAGCTGGCAACGGGCCTTGATCTGATCGAGTTGTTCCAGGTCTTTTTTCCTGGTTTCAATATCCTGTTTCAGGCCGCGCTGCTGTTGTTTGGTTTCCTGGGTAAACCCAACGCTGATGATGGTCCTGTGATAGGCGTTGGAGCCGAGAACGAGGGCCTCAATTTTGTTGTGAGCGGTTATACGTCCACCGATTATGGCGCTGTGTTTGGATCGTTGTGAACCTATGGTAATTGTGCCATTCGATGAAACCTTGCTGTTTATGACGCTGTTGCTGATGGTGATATCACCTTTACAAAAAACATCGGCATTTTCGATAAAGCCGACGCTGACTTCTCCAGGCGTATAAACCTCACTTTTTTGTCCGCGAATACCGCCTTTTATGATTATGCTGCCACCGCTACGTATAATGGCGTTTTCAACATTTTTTTCGACGACGATGCATTTTTGGCTTTCAAGAAGAAATCCTGGGGCTACGTGACCTTTGATGTGGACGCTATTTTGACTGTGTATATTTCCGGTTATTTGATCAACGTCACTGTCAATAATAGACAGATCCGTCAGGGTGAGATGAAGGCCATTGATAATGAGTGTGCCATCAATATCGGCAATAATTTTGTTGTGTGAATCAATGTGGGCCCCGTCCAGTTCGATTTTCATTTCATTGGCCGGGATGGCGTGGGTTATTTCACCCCAAACATTTATGCCATCCACGGCAGGTTTGCTGTGAATGACGTGGCCGATGACATCATCTTTTTTAAAGCTCCAGAGATAATTGTGTTCATGAAAGTCAATCCGGCCTCCGCTGAGCTCCTGGCCGGCTATGTTTTTTTTCTGGGTGTAGGCGATATGGCCATCTATACCATTCTTTAATGGGTTGCCGGTGGCAACCACAACCGCACTGGAGGCCGCCATGTTTTCTGAAGCCAGGGCTTTGGTAATAGCAATGTCGTCGATACCGTATTTTATGCCGCAGGCCTTGAGTGAGCGTTTGATGTCGAGAATATCTATGGGTAGTCCGGAGCCGGATTTTTTGTGAATGTTAAGTCTGGCCTCCATGGCATCGCTTGAAACGGTCAGTCCTGGTTCGATGCTGATGTGAATGCCGTCCTCTGTGGTGCAACATGTGAGTACACCTGATGCCTCGGCGTGACATTCGTGGCTGTTTTCATCCACAGTGATATAGCTGCCTATTTTTACTTCAAGGCCTTTCCCCGGTAGTGCAGGGATGGTGTTGTTATAGATATCCTTGCCATTATTTCCTGCGTTATTCAGGCTAAGTGTGGCGATGAGATCGCCCGGGCGGGTGATGTAATTGTCGTTGTTGTTTTTTAAATCTATGTTCCACTCGATTTGTGTGTCAGCACCATGAATAACGTCGATGCCTTCGGCGATGAGCAGGTCTAAAACAGGTTTTCCATTTTCGTTGAGTATTGCGATTGCCTCGCCTATGGTTCCTTCCTTTATGCCATAGCTGATCTCATGATGTTGCAATGTTGACAGTATGTGATCGAAATTTAGTGGTTGATTGTGAGATGAGGGTTTATATAAATCCATTGTGGCGCTCATCCCGTCGTCCGCTTTCCTTAAGGGGCAGTGTATGCCTAAGTTATGATCTTTGACTTGGACCGTGCCGTACCAATGCGCACGGTACTCGATGCTTTTGTCTGTTTTAATGGCCTCGACTCCGGCGCCAGGTTTGATGGTGTTGTCATGTCCTGGTTGTGCCGGGATCATCTTTCCTGAAAGGTTTTTCCCCGGTTCACCCTGTGTTGCCGGCAAATAGGTAGCAATCAACTCTCCGGGGGTTATTACGTAGCCCTGGGCCTGTTGCTCATTGATGTGCCATTTAAGTTCAGCGTTCTGTCCGTGCTGTGGCTGGTCTCCTCTGGCGATACAGACATGGCTGCACTGCTGTTCCTGATTGTGTGCCGTTATGTCTGCGGGGTTTATGTCTGTTGGAGTCGATTCTTCAGGCATGGGAAGATTGCCTGCATTCAGGGTGGTCAGGATCTCATCGATTTTTAAAATATCGATGCCATATGTAATGCGCAGTTTATTGAGGTTGTCATAAACCTGTTTGGTTTTGATGGGTTTTCCCTCGCCGACAGCGGCTTGCAGGTCATCCATGTATACGGCCATTTTGTCGGCGGAAATTTTCAGGCAAAAGTGGCCGTCTGCAGCTGCTGGCTGGTTATTATTGTTGTTTTGCTCGGCTGGGTGGTCAGTCACGGACGGTGTTACTCCCGGAGGTGGGCGTCGTTTGCCTGGCTGTTATCAAGGTGATTAAAATGTATAGATCCAATCTCCCTGGGCGGCTGCTTCTAGGTATATTATCGGCCTGGATGATGCAAGCTGGAGCACTGAAGTTATATTTAAGCTGCTCAAACGGCGAAATATTTAGCCTTATTCTATGTTTGTAATAATGATTTTATCCGCTGCGAACGATGCGGCCACTACAGGCATCACGGATTTCACTGGGGCGGGCGCGGGGAGTTGTTGTGCCGCTCAGAATGTAGTCCAGGTCATTGCCAAATTGTTGTCGTACACGCAGGGCGGTACGGGCCGGAGGCTGGGCATGGCGGTTGGCGCTGGTAGAGATCAGGGCGCTGTTGCAGGCCTTGCACAGGGCGGTGGTCAGAGGGTGTTTGGTGATGCGGACAGCGACACTATTGTGGTTACCGCTTAACCAGATGGGTGTGTCGGCCCTTTTTGGCAGAAGCCAGGTGGTGGGGCCGGGCCAGGTATTACCAATGCGTTGTAATAATTCATTTGTAGGTACTGCGATAAAGGGTAACAATTGTTCCAGGTTGGCGGCAACCAGGATCAGACCCTTGTTGATATTGCGTTGTTTCAGTGCCAGCAGGTGGAGCGCGGCAACGCCATTACCTGGATCGCAGCCGAGGCCGTATACGGCCTCGGTGGGGTAGGCGATG
>Ga0316190_10000518_pt1 | contig 26776 bp, 22 predicted proteins | sample Eddworburrow2_MG_FD_204929 | JGI IMG/M metagenome (GOLD analysis project Ga0316190, IMG submission 204929) | Coastal sediment microbial communities from Maine, United States - Eddy worm burrow 2 | ecosystem: Environmental > Aquatic > Marine > Coastal > Sediment | place: USA: Maine | collected... | reverse complement strand
CTTCACCGTGGCCGTGCTTCTCCGCCATCACCTTCGTCAACGCCGCCGTCAACGTCGTCTTACCGTGGTCTACGTGACCAATCGTGCCTACGTTTACATGCGGTTTTGTTCTTTCAAACTTCTCTTTGGACATTTTCGAACTTCCCGATTAATCGAATCGCGCGCCGAGGCGCGCTCCTAACAAGATAATACCTAGCTCGCCTTTCTCATTACAGTATCCGCAACGTTCTGCGGCACTTCCGAATACTTGCTGAACTCCATCGAATAGACGGCCCGGCCCTGGCTCATCGAGCGAAGGTCCGTTGCATAACCGAACATCTCGGCCAGCGGCACATCGGCGCGAATGATCTTGCCCGACGGCGAGTCATCCATGCCGTGCGGGAGACCTCGCCGGCGATTCAGGTCGCCCATGACGTCGCCCATGTATTCTTCCGGCGTCACCACCTCGACCTTCATGATCGGCTCGAGCAAGACGGGATTGGCCTTCAGCACGCCGTCCTTGAACGCGATCGAACCCGCGATCTTGAACGCCATTTCGCTCGAATCGACGTCATGGTAAGAGCCATCGTAGAGCGTGACCTTGCAGTCCACGAGCGGATAGCCGGCGACAACGCCATTTTCCATCTGCTCCTTGACGCCCTTGTCGACGGCCGGAATGTACTCCTTCGGCACGACGCCGCCGACGATACCATTCTCGAACTCGTACCCGGTACCGGGCTCCTTCGGCTCGATGCGCAGGTAGACATGACCGTACTGGCCGCGGCCGCCGGACTGCCTGACGAACTTGCCTTCCTGCTCGACCGTCTTGCGAATCGTCTCGCGGTACGCGACCTGCGGCTTGCCGACATTCGCCTCGACCCTGAATTCGCGCTTCATGCGGTCAACGAGGATGTCGAGATGCAGTTCGCCCATGCCCGAGATGATGGTCTGTCCGGATTCCTCGTCCGTGTGAACGCGGAACGACGGATCTTCCTTCGCGAGCTTGGAAAGCGCGACGCCCATCTTCTCCTGGTCCGATTTCGTCTTCGGCTCGACCGCGACCGAAATGACCGGCTCGGGAAACTCCATTTTCTCGAGCAGTATGATGTTCTTGAGGTCGCACAGCGTGTCGCCGGTCGTGACGTCTTTCAGCCCCACCGCAGCGGCGATGTCGCCCGCGTGCACTTCCTTGATCTCTTTGCGATCGTTCGAATGCATCTGCAATACGCGACCGATGCGCTCCTTCTTGCTCTTGATCGGGTTGTAGATCGTGTCACCCGAATTCAGTACGCCGGAATAGACGCGGAAAAACGTCAGGTTGCCGACGAAGGGGTCGGTTGCAATTTTGAACGCCAGCGCTGCGAACGGTTCGTCGTCGCGGGCGAAGCGCACGCCCTCTGACTCGTCGTCGAGGATGCCTTTGATCGGCGGTACGTCGGTCGGCGAAGGCATGTAATCGATAACGGCGTCCAGCAGTGCCTGCACGCCTTTGTTCTTGAATGCCGAGCCGCACATCGCGACAACGATCTCGTTGGCCAGCGTCCGCTTGCGCAGGCCCTTGCGAATATCGGCTTCGTCGAGCGTGCCGTTTTCGAGGAACTTGTCGAGCAGTTCTTCGTCGGCCTCGGCGGCCGCCTCGACCATTCTCTCACGCCAGGTCTCAGCCTCTTCACGCAGCTCCGCGGGAATTTCGACCTCGTCGTAGGTCATGCCCATGTTGGACTCGTCCCAGTAGATCGCACGCATGCCGAGCAGATCGATCACGCCGGCGAAATTCTCTTCGGCACCGATGGGCAGCTGGATCACGACCGGGTTCGCACCGAGCCGCGTCCGCACCTGGTTCACGACGCGCAGGAAGTTGGCGCCTGCGCGGTCCATCTTGTTGACGAAAACCATGCGCGGCACTTTGTACTTGTTGCCCTGGCGCCATACGGTTTCCGTCTGCGGCTCGACGCCGCCGACCGAACACAGCACCGTTACGGCGCCGTCCAGCACGCGCAGGCTGCGCTCGACTTCGATCGTGAAATCTACGTGCCCGGGCGTATCGATGATGTTGACGCGGTGCTCGGCATACTGCTGGTCCATGCCCTTCCAGAAGCAGGTCGTAGCAGCCGACGTGATGGTGATGCCGCGCTCCTGCTCCTGCTCCATCCAGTCCATGACCGCGGCGCCGTCATGCACCTCGCCTATCTTGTGGGATACGCCGGTGTAAAAAAGTACGCGCTCCGTCGTAGTCGTCTTGCCGGCGTCAATATGGGCCATGATGCCGATATTGCGATAGCGCTCGATTGGGGTTGTGCGGGACACGGAAAAATACTCGGATACTCGGCCACGTACACCGATTACCAGCGGTAGTGGGAGAACGCCTTGTTGGCTTCCGCCATGCGGTGCGTATCTTCTTTCTTCTTGACGGCCGTGCCGCGGTTTTCCGCAGCATCCATCAATTCATGAGCGAGGCGGTATGCCATGGATTTCTCGCTGCGCTTGCGCGCAGCGTCGATCAACCAGCGCATAGCCAGGGTCTGGCGACGCGCGGGACGCACCTCGACCGGGACCTGGTAGGTCGCGCCACCGACGCGGCGCGACTTCACCTCGACAACCGGCTTGACGTTCTCGAGTGCCTGCTCGAGCAACTCCAGCGCCTTGTCGTCGGAGTGCGTCTCCCGGTCGGAAATGCGGTCCAGCGCGCCGTAAATAATGCGCTCGGCCACGGACTTCTTGCCGTCGCTCATGATCATGTTCATGAACTTCGCGAGAAGCTGGCTCTGGTACTTCGGATCGGGAAGGATCTGGCGCTTCGGCGCCTGTGTGCGTCTGGACATGGGTGTTTCCTGAATTCGGTTGTCGCGCGCCGGGGCGCGCTCCTACGATACCTTTGCGCTTTTAATTATTTACGATTTGGGCCGTTTCGTGCCGTACTTGGAACGGCCCTGCTTGCGATCGGACACGCCGGCACAATCAAGCGTGCCGCGCACCGTGTGGTAACGCACGCCGGGCAGGTCCTTTACACGACCGCCACGAATCAGTACGACCGAGTGTTCCTGCAGGTTGTGGCCTTCGCCGCCGATGTACGACGTGACCTCGAAACCGTTCGTCAGGCGCACGCGGGCTACCTTGCGCATTGCCGAATTCGGCTTCTTCGGTGTCGTCGTATACACACGGGTGCACACGCCTCTGCGCTGGGGACATGCCTCGAGCGCGGGAACGGTACTCTTCTCGCGCCTGGACTGGCGTGGCTTCCGGACTAACTGATTCACTGTGGCCATAGGCCTTGATCTCTTTGTTTGGTTGTCAAAAAATTCTGCACTGTGCGCGGCAAAAATACGCGCATACCCGACTGCCGAACCTCGCCGGGCTCGTTGTCAGGTATCCGGACTTTCGGTCGCGGTTCGCGAACCGCTCCTACAGCCCCTTGTGTCAGGGCCCGCGAAAAGACGGGCCCTCGTCATGAGGGCGGGCATTGTATGGACGCGCCATATGGCGTGTCAAGCTAACCAGGCCGGGGACCGTGGCCCGGATTCGCTGCCGGATTCGGGTTTTTCGACCCGTCGTCGCGAACCGGGGTCACCGCCCCCTTATCTGGTTATCAACCCTCCGACCGTGCTTCCTCGCTCGCGTCGCTCTCGACATCCGCTGCCTCCGCTTCCGCGGCCGCCTCGGCTTCGGCCTCCTCGGCTGCTTCGGCTGCTTCGGCCGCTTCGGCCTTGGCGCGCTGTGCGTCGTCGAGCTCTTTCAGCTGGTCGGCGAGATCCTGCTCGCGCGTGCGCCGGCGTTCGGCGTGATGCGCAAAACCGGTGCCCGCCGGGATCAGCCGGCCGACGATGACGTTCTCCTTGAGACCGCGGAGCTCGTCCTTCAGGCCGCGGACAGCCGCTTCCGTCAGGACGCGCGTGGTCTCCTGGAACGACGCTGCCGAGATGAACGACTCCGTCGCGAGAGACGCCTTGGTAATGCCCAGCAGAACCGGCTCGATGGTCAGGGACTCCTTGCCCTGGGCTTCGAGCTGCTCGGCAACCTCGAGGAAACGCGCCTTGTCGATTTGCTCGCCGCGCAGGTACACACTTTCACCCGCGCTCACGACATTCACCTTGCGAAGCATCTGTCGAATGATGACCTCGATGTGCTTGTCGTTGATCTTGACGCCCTGCAGCCGGTAGACGTCCTGGATCTCGCGGACCAGGTAGTCGGCCAGTTCTTCTACGCCCTGCAGGCGCAGGATGTCGTGCGGATTCGGCTCGCCATCGGCGATGACCTCGCCCTTGACGACCTGTTCGCCCTCGAAGACGTTGAGGTGGCGCCACTTCGGGATCAGCTCCTCATGGCTCTCGCCTTCCTCGTCCGTAATGACCAGCCGGCGCTTGCCCTTGGTCTCCTTGCCGAAGCTCACGGTGCCGGTGTATTCCGCCATGATTGCCGGATCCTTCGGCTTGCGGGCCTCGAACAGGTCCGCAACACGCGGCAGACCGCCCGTGATGTCGCGGGTCTTCGAAGACTCCTGCGGGATACGGGCGATGACGTCACCGACGGCAACCTGCGCGCCGTCCGACATGCTGATGATCGCGCCGACAGGCAGCGCGTACACCGCCGGGATTTCCGTATTCGCGAAGCAGATATCCTTGTCATCCTCATCGACGAGGCGTGCGACAGGACGGAGGTCCTTGCCGGCAGCGCCGCGGCTCTTCGGATCCAGCACGACGATGGACGTCAGGCCGGTGAACTCGTCGATCTGCTCGGTAACCGTCACGCCGTCGACAAAATCCTGGAACTTGAGCTTGCCTGCAACCTCGGTTACGACCGGGTGAGTATGCGGGTCCCAGGTGGCAACAATCTGGCCGGGTTTGACCTTGTCGCTGTCCGCGACCGTGATGGTTGCACCGTAAGGCACCTTGTAGCGCTCGCGCTCACGGCCCAGGTCGTCGATGACCGAGATCTCGCCCGAACGCGACACGGCCACGAGATAGCCTTTGTGGTGCGCCACGGTCTTGATGTTGTTGAGCTTCGCAACGCCCTTCGACTTGATCTCGATATTGTTGACGGCCGCTGAGCGTGACGCCGCACCACCGATATGGAAGGTGCGCATCGTAAGCTGCGTGCCCGGCTCACCAATGGACTGCGCGGCGATGACGCCGACCGCCTCACCGATGTTGATGCGCTGGCCGCGCGCGAGATCTCGCCCGTAGCACTGCGAGCACACGCCGTAGCGGATCTCGCAGGTAATCGGCGAACGCACCAGGACCTGGTCAATCGAGTAGTCCTCGAGCTGCTGCACCGTGGCTTCGTCGAGCATCGTTCCGGCGTCGAACGCGACCTTGTCCGTGCCGGGTATCAGCACGGCTTCGGCCAGCACGCGGCCCAGGACACGCTCACGCAGCGGTTCGACGATGTCGCCGCCCTCAACGAGCGGGGCCATCGATACGCCGTTCTTGGTCTCGCAATCCACCTCGGTAACCACGAGGTCCTGCGCAACGTCGACGAGGCGACGCGTCAGGTACCCGGAGTTTGCGGTCTTCAGCGCCGTATCGGCCAGGCCTTTGCGGGCGCCGTGCGTTGAGATGAAGTACTGCAGTACGTCGAGACCTTCGCGGAAGTTCGCGGTAATCGGCGTCTCGATAATCGAGCCGTCCGGTTTCGCCATCAGGCCGCGCATGCCGGCGAGCTGCCGGATCTGTGCGGCGGAACCACGCGCGCCGGAGTCGGCCATCATGTAGATCGAGTTGAACGACTCCTGGTCGACTTCCTTGCCGCTGGCGTCCGTGACCTTTTCGGTGCCCAGCTTGTCCATCATCGCCTTGGCGACCTGGTCGTTGGTGCGTGACCAGATATCGACCACCTTGTTGTAGCGCTCGCCGTCGGTGACCAGCCCGGAACCGTACTGGTCCTGGATTTCCTTCACCTCGGCTTCGGCCACCGCAAGGATGTCCGGCTTGCCTTCCGGCACGACCATGTCGTTGACGCCGATCGAGATCCCGGCCGTCGTCGCCAGGCGGAAGCCCGTGTACATCAGGCGGTCCGCGAAGACCACGGTCTTCTTCAGGCCGAGTTGGCGATAGCAGACGTTGATGACATTGGAAATCGCCTTCTTCGACATCGTCCGGTTGACGAGAGCGAAATCGAGCCCCGGCGGCAATATGCCGGACAGCAGCGCGCGCCCGATCGTCGTTTCCACGAGCTTCGGTTCGCGGCGTGATTCGCCGTTCTCGTCGGTGATCTCCATCGGCACGCGAATCCTGACCTTCGCCTGCAGTTCGGCGAAGCCGGTCTCGTATGCACGGCGAGCCTCGTCGAGGTCCGACAGGATCATGCCTTCGCCCTTCGCGTTAACGCGGGTGCGGGTCATGTAGTAGAGACCGAGCACGACGTCCTGCGACGGTACGATGATGGGGTCGCCGTTCGCGGGCGACAGGATGTTGTTCGACGACATCATGAGCGCGCGCGCCTCGAGCTGCGCTTCGATGGACAGCGGCACGTGCACCGCCATCTGGTCGCCGTCGAAGTCGGCGTTAAAGGCCGTGCAGACCAGCGGGTGCAGCTGGATTGCCTTGCCCTCGATCAGCACGGGTTCGAACGCCTGGATGCCGAGACGATGCAGCGTCGGCGCACGGTTCAGCAGTACCGGATGCTCGCGGATGACCTCTTCGAGGATATCCCACACCTCCGGACCTTCGCGCTCCACGAGGCGTTTCGCCGCCTTGATCGTGGTGGCTTCACCGCGCAGCTGCAGCTTCGAGAAGATGAACGGCTTGAACAGCTCGAGCGCCATCTTCTTCGGCAGGCCGCACTGGTGCAACTTGAGCGTCGGGCCGACCACGATGACCGAGCGGCCCGAGTAGTCGACACGCTTGCCGAGCAGGTTCTGGCGGAAACGCCCCTGCTTGCCCTTGATCATGTCGGCGAGCGACTTCAACGGGCGCTTGTTGGTGCCCGTGATCGCCCGGCCGCGACGGCCGTTGTCGAGCAGCGCGTCCACCGACTCCTGCAGCATGCGCTTTTCGTTGCGCACGATGATGTCGGGCGCGTTCAGCTCCAGGAGCCGGCGCAGGCGGTTGTTGCGGTTGATGACGCGGCGGTACAGGTCATTCAGGTCCGACGTCGCGAAGCGGCCGCCATCGAGCGGCACGAGCGGACGCAGGTCCGGCGGCAGCACCGGCAGCACGGTCAACACCATCCATTCGGGCTTGTTGCCGGACTCGATGAACGACTCCACCAATTTCAGCCGCTTGGACAGCCGCTTGATCTTGGTCTCCGAACGCGTCGCGTCGATGTCCTCGCGCACCGAGAGCACTTCACGCTGCAGGTCGATCGTCCTGAGCATGTCGCGCACGGCCTCGGCGCCCATGCGGGCGTCGAACTCGTCGCCGTACTGCTCCAGCGCTTCCAGGTACATCTCGTCCGTCAGCAGCTGGCCGCGCTCGAGCTCCGTCATGCCGGGCTCGACGACGACGAAGGCTTCGAAGTACAGCACGCGCTCGATCTCCCTGAGCGTCATGTCGAGCATCAGGCCGATGCGCGACGGCAACGATTTCAGGAACCAGATATGCGCGACGGGGCTTGCAAGCTCGATGTGCGCCATGCGTTCGCGGCGCACCTTGGTCTGCGTAACCTCGACACCACACTTCTCGCAGACGACGCCGCGATGCTTGAGGCGCTTGTACTTGCCGCACAGGCACTCGTAGTCCTTGATCGGGCCGAAGATCTTGGCGCAGAACAGGCCATCGCGTTCGGGCTTGAACGTGCGGTAATTGATCGTTTCCGGCTTCTTGACCTCACCGAACGACCACGACCTCACCATGTCCGGCGAGGCCAGACCGATGCGAATCGCGTCGAAGTCGTCGACGGGGTTCTGGTACTTGAAAAGCTTTAGCAGATCTTTCATTAGTCTGTCTCCAGCTCAATGTTGATGCCGAGAGATCGAATCTCCTTGACCAGCACATTGAACGATTCCGGCATTCCGGCATCCATTTCATGCTCGCCGTCAACGATGTTCTTGTACATCTTGGTACGGCCCTGCACGTCGTCGGACTTGACCGTCAGCATTTCCTGCAGCGTGTAGGCAGCGCCATAGGCTTCGAGCGCCCAGACCTCCATCTCGCCGAAGCGCTGACCGCCGAACTGCGCCTTGCCGCCCAGCGGCTGCTGGGTGACGAGGCTGTACGGACCGGTCGAGCGTGCATGCATCTTGTCGTCAACCAGGTGATTGAGCTTCAGCATGTACATGTAGCCGACAGTGATCTCGCGATCGAACCGCTCGCCCGTGCGTCCGTCGAACAGCGTCGACTGGCCGGACTGGTTGAGGCCGGCGAGTTCCAGCAAGCCCTTGATCTCGGCTTCCGTCGCGCCGTCGAATACCGGCGTCGCCGTCGGCACGCCGTTGGTCAGGTTGCCCGCCAGTTCCATGACCTCTGCGTCACTAAGCGACTTGATGTCCTCTTCCTTGCCACCGGTCTTGTTGTAGATCGTGTCCAGCAGCTGGCGGACTTTCGCGGTCGACTCCTGCGCCTTGAGCATCTCATCGATCTTCCTGCCGAGGCCCTTCGCCGCCCAGCCGAGGTGCGTTTCCAGCACCTGGCCGACGTTCATTCGAGACGGCACGCCCAGCGGGTTCAACACGATATCGACCGGGGTTCCGTCTTCGAGGTAAGGCATATCCTCGACCGGGACGATCGTCGAGATCACGCCCTTGTTACCGTGACGGCCGGCCATCTTGTCGCCGGGCTGGATGCGGCGCTTCACGGCCAGGTAGACCTTGACCATCTTCAGCACGCCGGGAGCCAGGTCGTCGCCCGCGGTGATCTTCGCCTTCTTCTCGTCGAAGCGGCGATCGAACTCTTCGCGCTGGGCCTTGAGACGCTCGTAAGCCTTCTCGAGCTGCTCGTTGGCCTCGTCGTTCTTCAGGCGAATCTCGAACCACTGTTCGCGCGGCACCTCGTCGAGGTAGGCCTTGGTGATCTTCGATCCCGACTTCAGCTTGTTCGGGCCACCCTGCGCGACCTTGTTCGTCAGCATGCGCTCGACGCGCTCGTAGATATCTTCCTCGAGAATGCGCAGCGTGTCGTCGAGGTCCTTGCGGACGCTCTCCAGCTCCGATTTCTCGATCGAGAGAGCACGCGCATCCTTTTCGACGCCGTCACGCGTAAATACGCGTACGTCGATAACGGTACCGTCCATGCCCGGCGGTACGCGCAGCGAGGTGTCCTTAACGTCCGAGGCTTTCTCGCCGAAGATTGCACGCAGCAGCTTCTCCTCCGGCGTCAGCTGGGTCTCGCCCTTCGGCGTGACCTTGCCCACCAGGATGTCGCCCGCCTTCACTTCCGCACCGATGAACGCGATACCGGATTCGTCCAGCTTCGCCAGTGCCGCGTCACCCACGTTCGGAATATCCGAGGTTATGTCCTCGGGGCCGAGCTTGGTGTCGCGCGCGACACACTGCAGTTCTTCGATATGGATGGTCGTGAAGCGATCTTCCTTGACGACCCGCTCCGAAATCAGGATCGAGTCCTCGAAGTTATAGCCGTTCCACGGCATGAAAGCGACGAGCAGGTTCTGCCCGAGCGCCAGCTCGCCCATGTTCGTCGAAGGGCCGTCGGCCAGTACGTCGCCCGCGGCGATCTTGTTGCCTGCCGAAACCAGCGGCCGCTGGTTGATGCAGGTGTTCTGGTTCGAGCGCGTGTACTTCGTCAGGTTGTAGATGTCGACGCCGGCTTCTGCTGCGCTGGTTTCTTCGTCGTTCACACGTACGACGATACGCGAGGCGTCGACCGAATCGACGATACCGCCACGGCCGGCGACCACGGTCACACCCGAGTCGACCGCAACGGCACGCTCGATGCCCGTGCCCACGAGAGGCGCCTCCGAACGCAACGTCGGCACGGCCTGGCGCTGCATGTTGGAACCCATGAGCGCGCGGTTTGCGTCATCGTGCTCCAGGAACGGGATCAATGCCGCGGCCACGGATACGATCTGGCGGGGACTGACGTCCATGTAGTTGACGTCTTCCGGGTCGGCCAGCGTGAACTCGTTTTTGTGACGGACCGATACGAGGTCGTCGACGAATTTGTTGTTGGCGTCCAGCTCCGAGTTCGCCTGCGCGATGACGTACTGGCTCTCTTCGATGGCCGACAGGTACTCGATCTCCGTCGTCGCCTTGGCGCCCACTACCTTGCGGTACGGCGTCTCGAGGAAGCCGTACTCGTTGGTCCGCGAATAGACGGCGAGCGAGTTGATCAGCCCGATATTCGGGCCTTCCGGCGTTTCAATCGGGCAGACACGGCCGTAATGCGTCGGGTGCACGTCGCGCACTTCGAAGCCCGCGCGCTCGCGCGTCAGGCCGCCCGGGCCGAGCGCCGATACGCGCCGCTTGTGGGTAACCTCCGACAGCGGGTTGTTCTGGTCCATGAACTGCGACAGCTGGCTGGAGCCGAAGAACTCCTTCACCGCAGCCGCCACCGGCTTCGCGTTGATCATCTCCTGCGGCATCAGGCCTTCGGTCTCCGCCTGCGTCAGCCGCTCCTTGACGGCGCGCTCCACGCGAACCAGGCCGACGCGGAATGCATTTTCCGCCATCTCGCCGACGCTGCGTACGCGCCGGTTGCCCAGGTGGTCGATGTCGTCGACGGTGCCGTAACCGTTACGAATATCGATAAGCGTCTTGAGCACATCGAGGATGTCCTCCTTTTCGAGCACGCCCTCGCCTTCCGAGGTGTCCCGGCCGACGCGGCGATTGAACTTCATGCGGCCGACGGCCGAGAGGTCGTAGCGGTCCGAGTTGAAGAACAGGTTCTGGAACAGGTTCTCGGCAGCTTCCTTGGTCGGGGGCTCGCCCGGACGCATCATGCGGTAAATCTCGACGAGCGCTTCGAGGCGCGTCGTCGACGGGTCGATGTTGAGCGTATTCGAGATGAACGGCCCGCGATCGAGGTCGTTTACGTACAGCGTGCGAATGTGCTCGACACCTTTCTCGACCAGCGTTTCGATCATCTCCGCGGTAAGTTCGGCATTCGCGGCCGCCAGCAGCTCACCGGTTTCGGTATCGACGATATCGTGGGCGAGAATCTTGCCCTCCAGGTACTCGGCCGGCACCGTCAGCTTGTCGACGGTCGACTTCTCCATGTCGCGGACGTGCTTCGCCGTGATGCGGCGGCCTTCCTCGACGATGACCTTGCGGCCGAGCTTGATTTCGAACGTCGCGGTGTCACCGCGCAGACGCTCGGGCACGAGACCCATCTTGATATCCTTATCCGAAAGATGGAAATCATTGGTCTCGAAGAACATGTCGAGCATTTCTTCGTTCGTCATCTCCAGCGCACGCAGGATGATCGTCACCGGCAACTTGCGGCGGCGGTCGATTCTTGCGAACACGCAGTCCTTCGGATCGAACTCGAAGTCGAGCCAGGAACCCCGGTAAGGGATGATGCGCGCTGAGAAAAGCAGCTTGCCGGAGCTGTGCGTCTTGCCCTTGTCGTGATCGAAGAACACGCCCGGGGAACGATGCAGCTGCGACACGATGACGCGCTCCGTACCGTTAATCACGAACGTGCCGTGGTCGGTCATCAACGGCATCTCGCCGAGGTAGACCTCCTGCTCACGAATGTCCTTGACCGGCTTCGGGGTGCCGCTGGCTTCCTTATCGTAGATCACGAGACGCACGTTGACGCGAATCGGCGCCGCGTACGTCAGGCCGCGCATCTGGCATTCCTTGACGTCGAACACCGGCTCGCCGAGCCGGTAGCTCACGTACTCGAGCGCGGCATTGCCCGAGTAACTGACGATCGGGAACACGGACTGGAAAGCCGCGTGCAAGCCAATATCTCCCCGGTCCTCGACCGACTTGTCCGTTTGCAGGAACTTCCGGTACGAGTCGACCTGGATCGACAGCAGGTAAGGAACATCGAGAATCGTCGGCCGTTTGCCGAAGTTCTTGCGGATGCGCTTTTTCTCAGTGAACGAATAAGCCATTCGGGATCACCCTCATTTAATTCAGATGCGCGCAAGCAGCCCGCCGCCAAGCGGCGGGCTGCTTGCCCGACTTGTGGACCGCCGGGTCCTGTAACAAAAGCGAAATATCAAGTGACTACTTGAGTTCAACCGTTGCGCCGGCGTCTTCAAGAGTCTTCTTGATTTGTTCTGCTTCGTCTTTTGCTACACCTTCCTTGATCGCCGAAGGAGCGCCTTCAACTGCGTCCTTGGCCTCCTTGAGGCCCAGGCCGGTAATCGTGCGGACGGCCTTGATGACGGCAACCTTGTTGCCCCCAAAGCTCGCGAGAACGACGTCGAACTCGTCCTTCTCTTCCGCGGCTGCTGCGGCTTCGCCGCCTGCCGCCGGTCCCGCAGCAACAGCTACCGGAGCAGCTGCAGATACGCCCCACTCGTCCTCGAGCATCTTGACGAGTTCAACGACTTCCATGATCGGCTTTGCGCTCAGTTCCTTGAGCAGGTCTTCGTTTGACATTGCCATGTTAAAAATACCTCTAAGTTCTGTTTCCTGAGTCAGGTCAAATGTTTAATCAGCGCCTCAGGCCGCTTCCTGGCTGCCACGCGCACTCAACGTGCGTGCAAGCATCGCGGAAGGTTCGGCCAACGTGCGTACCAGCTTGGTCATCGGTGCCATCATCACGCCGAGCAGCATTGCTCGCGCCTGATCCAGCGTCGGCAGATCCGCCAACGTGGCCAGATCCGACGCGGGCAGCAATTGCCCGCCGGCTGACAGCGAAACCGCCTGCAGAGCGTTGTGCTCCTTGGCGAAGTTCTTGATAACCCTGGCCGCGGCACCTGGATCGTCCTTGGCAAACGCGAGCAGAATCGGCCCCTTGAGCGTGTCTTGCATACACTCGAATTCGGTGCCTTCGACGGCGCGGCGCGCCAGCGTGTTTTTGACAACACGCAGGTACACGCCGGCATTGCGCGCTTCCTTGCGCAACGCCGTCATCTCTGCAACCGAGAGGCCCCTGTATTCGGCCGCAACGGCCGTCACAGAGTCTCCCGCAACCGCGTTTACCTCTTTGACAAGCGCTTTCTTGTCTTCGAGTCTCAGTGCCATATCTACTCCTGGCATAACGGTTGTACACATGTCAGTTCGACGCCGTTCGCTCGACCGGGTCACCGTCTTCCGTATCGGGTGACACGCGCCGCTGTTAGAACTGCGTCCTTCCTGACTACCCTGTCGGATGGCAACCGTTGCCAGTCAAAACTGACTCGGGTAACACCATCTGCGTAGGCGGTGATTAAGATCGAATCTCACTCCGATCACCTACGGTCTTCGACGATTGCCGCTTCCCTGCGGCTATTCACCGCTTGGCCCTGGGGCCGCCCGGCGAATTCATTCGTCTGCCTCGAGCCTCGATCAGGCGTCGATCGAGCTCCGGTCCACGGACACACCGGGACCCATCGTCGAGGAGACGGTTAATTTCATTACGTACTGCCCTTTCGACGCCGCCGGCTTCCCCTTCCTGAGGTCGCTCAGCAGAGCCGCGAGGTTTTCCTTGAGAGCCGGTACTTCAAAGTCGGCCCGACCGATCGGGCAATGAATGATGCCCGCCTTGTCCGTGCGGTAACGCACCTGGCCGGCCTTCGCATTCTGCACCGCGGTCTCGACATCGGCCGTGACGGTGCCGACCTTGGGGTTCGGCATCAGGCCGCGCGGACCCAGGATCTGGCCCAGCTGGCCAACGACCCGCATCGCATCCGGCGTCGCGATAACGACGTCGAAGTCGAGCTGGCCACCTTTGACCGATTCGGCGAGGTCTTCGAAGCCGACCACATCTGCGCCTGCCGCTTTCGCCTTATCGGCATTCTCGCCCTGGGCGAATACCGCGACACGCACGGTCTTGCCCGTGCCGTTCGGCAAAACGGTCGAACCGCGGACGACCTGGTCCGACTTGCGAGGATCGACGCCGAGATTCACCGACACATCGATGCTCTCGGGAAACTTCGCCGTGGCGAATTCCTTGACCAGCGAAAGCGCCTCGTCAATGACGTAGACCTTCGTCGGGTCGACCTTTTCCCTTGCAACCTTCCTGCGCTTGGTCAACGTGGCCATTACTTCACTCCCTCTACATCGATACCCATGCTGCGTGCAGTACCGGCAACCGTGCGGACGGCCGCGTCCATATCGGCGGCGGTCAGGTCCGGCATCTTCGTGGTTGCGATCTCCTCGAGCTGTGCACGCGTCACCTTGCCGACCTTGTTGGTGTTCGGTACGCCCGAACCCTTCTTTACGCCGGCGGCCTTGCGCAGCAACACTGCGGCAGGCGGAGTCTTCGAGATAAACGTGAAACTGCGGTCCGCGTAGACCGTAATAATCACGGGAATGGGCAGGCCCGGCTCGACACCCTGGGTCTGCGCGTTGAACGCCTTGCAGAACTCCATGATGTTCACGCCATGCTGACCCAGCGCCGGTCCTACCGGCGGTGACGGGTTCGCCTGGCCGGCAGGAACCTGCAGCTTGATGTAACCAGCTACTTTCTTAGCCATTTTCGTCTCCCGAGTTCAAACGCCTTGTAAGGGCTCCTCGTTGTTTGCCGGACCGCACGATTGCGATCCCGCGAATTTCTTGCCTGTATAAGCGCTTTACGCTTTCTCGACTTGCCCGAAATCCAGCTCCACCGGAGTGGACCTGCCTAAAATCTGCACGGCAACCTGCAGCCGGCTCTTTTCGTAATTCACCGACTCGACGACACCGCTGAAATCGTTGAACGGGCCGTCGGTAACGCGGACGACCTCACCCGGCTCGAACAGTACCTTCGGCCGCGGCTTGTCCACGCCTTCGCGGACGCGCTGCAGAATCTGGTCTGCCTCCTTGTCCGAGATGGGCGCCGGCTTGTCGCTCGAGCCGCCGATGAATCCGAGCACTTTCGGCACTTCCTTCACGAGGTGCCAGGTCTCGTCGTCCATTTCCATCTGCACGAGCACGTATCCGGGGAAGAACTTGCGCTCACTGCGCCGCTTGCTCCCCTCTTTCATCTCGACGACCTCTTCGGTCGGCACGAGGATTTCGCCGAACTTGTCCTGCAGGCCCATGCGCTCGATGCGCTCTTCGAGAGACTGCTTCACCTTATGTTCGAAGTTCGAATAGGCGTGAACGATGTACCACCGTAAGGCCACTTGGAGATTACCTCTGTGTGTCGCCGGGAGTGCCTAGCCGACCAGGCGCCGGGTCAGCCAGAGAAGGCCGGAATCCAGCGCCCAGAAGAACAGGGCCATGATCAGCGTAAAGATGAACACGGCAATTGCCGTCTGCGTCGTCTCGGTGCGGGTCGGCCACACGACTTTGCGAATCTCGACACGGGAACCCTGGATGAAATGCCAGAGGCGCTGCCCCTGGGCACTCGTCATCGCAATGGCAATGCCTGCCGCCGTGCCGGCCAGAACCATGAGGACGCGCAGCGGCAACGCCAGGTCGTTCTCGTAGAAATAATAGCCATAAAGGCCAGCCACGAGAACGCCGGCCGCAACAAGCAGCTTGAGAATGTCCAGAACACCGCTCTGGCTCGTCTCTGTATGTGTGCTCACTTACTGTTTACCTTGCCCTGATTCGCGCCTGCTGTTCTCGGCAGATCCTGCCTCGAAACTGGCAGGCCAGGAGGGAATCGAACCCCCAACCTGCGGTTTTGGAGACCGCCGCTCTGCCAATTGAGCTACTGGCCTGTCGCGTAATTCAATGTCTGGCGCCCGCGGGCGGGATGTTTCTCATCGGGAGTAAAGCGCAACGAAGTGAGCCATCCCGATGAGAAATATGCCGGTCGCGGGCAACCCTGTTCTTACTCGATGATCTTCGCCACGACGCCGGCGCCAACGGTACGGCCACCTTCGCGTATCGCGAAACGCAGACCGTCTTCCATCGCAATCGGCGCAATCAGCTCAACCACCATCTGCACGTTGTCGCCCGGCATCACCATCTCGGTGCCCTCCGGCAGCTCCACCGCACCCGTCACGTCCGTCGTACGGAAGTAAAACTGCGGACGGTAACCCTTGAAAAACGGCGTATGACGACCACCCTCGTCCTTCGTCAGGATGTACACCTCCGCCTCGAACTTCGTATGCGGCGTGATCGATCCCGGCTTCGCCAGCACCTGGCCACGCTCCACTTCCTCACGCTTGGTACCGCGCAGCAACACACCCACGTTGTCGCCCGCCTGGCCCTGGTCCAGAAGCTTGCGGAACATCTCCACGCCCGTGCAGGTGGTCTTCGTCGTATCCTTGATACCGACAATCTCGATCTCGTCGCCTACTTTGACGATGCCGCGCTCGATACGCCCGGTAACAACCGTGCCCCGACCCGAAATAGAGAACACGTCCTCCACCGGCATCAGGAAATCACCGTCAATCGCACGCTCGGGCTCCGGAATGTAGCTGTCCATCGCCTCAACCAGCTTCAGAACCGACGGCACGCCAATGTCCGACTCGTCACCCTCGAACGCCTTCAGCGCCGATCCCGTAATAATCGGCGTGTCGTCGCCGGGGAATTCGTACGTGGAAAGAAGATCGCGTACCTCCATTTCAACGAGTTCCAATAGTTCCTCGTCATCAACCTGGTCGGCCTTGTTCATGTACACCACGATGTACGGAACACCCACCTGGCGCGCCAGCAAAATGTGCTCGCGCGTCTGCGGCATCGGGCCGTCCGCCGCGCTCACCACGAGGATCGCCCCGTCCATCTGCGCCGCACCCGTGATCATGTTCTTCACGTAGTCCGCGTGCCCGGGACAGTCCACGTGCGCGTAGTGACGGTTGTCACTCTCGTACTCCACGTGCGCCGTCGCAATCGTAATACCGCGCTCACGCTCCTCCGGCGCATTGTCAATCTGGTCGTAACCCCTGACTTCACCGTGGCCGTGCTTCTCCGCCATCACCTTCGTCAACGCCGCCGTCAACGTCGTCTTACCGTGGTCTACGTGACCAATCGTGCCTACGTTTACATGCGGTTTTGTTCTTTCAAACTTCTCTTTAGACATGAGTCTTTCCTGCTTGATCTAAGTTTGTAAGTCGATCTTTCCGTTTCCAACACCGCGATTTCGCGTCACGGCACTCTCAATTCTTGCCGGCAGAGACTGGAGCCCACACCCGGGATTGAACCGGGGACCTCTTCCTTACCAAGGAAGTGCTCTACCCCTGAGCTATGTGGGCAACGATCCTGCGCTCAGACTTCGTCTGGAGCGGGTGATGGGAATCGAACCCACATCATCAGCTTGGAAGGCTGAGGTTCTACCGTTGAACTACACCCGCAATTCCTGATCGAGTCTTCGTTCAGCCTCGCAATACCTGCTCTAATCCTCACCGCGCACGTTTTTCCAACGTGCAAAAATCCTGACAGTCTTCTGGTATCAAACCGTCCGGATGTATGAATTTGTCTTTTTTCTTCCCCTCAGCGCGCTGCCAACCCAGCTTCGCGCATGGTTCAGATCGTGTCTCGCGGCCGTCCCTCTCAGAGCACACCGTTGACCGAACGAAGCAGTGTAATCCTGCTATACTTTCGTTCGCCCCGGTCCTCCGCCATAAGTATCTGGTGGAGGGGGTAGGATTCGAACCTACGTAGGCATAGCCAGCAGATTTACAGTCTGCCCTCGTTGACCGCTTGAGTACCCCTCCGCGGACACAAGCCGGCTATTGTCTAACTGCCTCCCTTGCCTGTCAACCGCCAGACGGCTTTTTTTGCTCTGCGGCATCGGCGCAATCCCGCGAAAATACCTGCTTTCAGCGATTCATCGCCCAGTGCCAGGGCTCGTAGACGATACCCCAGGGGTTGTCCCGCGGGTACGACATCGAAAAGCCGAAACGACCGGCATTCGCCCCCAGCCAGCGGAAGGCCTCGGAGTCTTCGAACTCCTCGGTCAGCGGGCGCGATCCGGGAGTTGCTATATCGACCGCGAGACCGGTGTGGTGCTCGCTGTGCCCGGGCGCGGCATTGACCTGCAGAATGTCCGTAATCGATTGACCTGCATTGATTTTCTTGCGAATTAGCGCCGCCTGGTAGTCGTAGCTGCGAAACCCCGAAACGATCAGCAGGGTAACCCCGTCGCCGGCCGCCGCCTCGACCATCGACTGCCACTGGCTGGCCGCGGCCGGCGCGAGACGCTGCATGCGGCCCACCAGGTTCGGGCCTACGTCCACGAGCTCGCCGGCCTCGTCATAGGCGGGCGGGCCGCCGGACTTGCCGTAGTCCGCCGGGATACCGAGTTCGTCGTGCAGTTCGCGTAGCATATCGAGCAGGATTGTCCCATTGTAGGCGCGCTTCTTGAAGCGTTATCCCGGTGAACCCGGTCGCGGGCCGGGGCCCGCTGCTACACAATAGAGCGAGATATGGGCAGAGATACGGTTTACAAAGCGCAGGACCCCGGCGAACCCTTCCGTTTCAACGCCGGGGTTGCCGCCGTGTTCCCGGACATGCTGCGGCGGTCGATCCCGGGCTATGCGGCGTCGCTCGAGGCGATCGGCTCGCTCGCGGCGCGCTATGTCCGCGCCGGCACCCGCTGCTACGACCTCGGCTGCTCGCTGGGCGCCGCCTCGCTGGCCATGCGCCAGGGAACCCGCGCCCAAGGCTGCCGAATTATCGCCGTAGACAATGCCCCGGCAATGATCGAGCGCTGCCGCAGCATCGTCCGCGACGAATGCCGGCGCCAGCCGCAGGGCGCAGCGATCGACCTCGTCGAGGGCGACATACTGGACACCGAGATCTCGAACGCCTCCATGGTCGTGCTCAACTACACGCTGCAGTTCCTGCCGCTGGCCGACCGCGATACGATGATCCGCCGCATCTTCGACGGCCTGAACGACGGCGGGCTGCTGGTGTTGTCGGAGAAGGTGGTCGACCCGGACCCCGCCATGGAAGCCCTGCTCGTGGACCTGCATCACGAACACAAGCGGCGCAACGACTACAGCGCGCTCGAGGTCAGCCGCAAACGCGCGGCGCTCGAAAACGTCCTGATCCCCGAGACGGTCGACCAGCACCGCAAACGTTTGTTGCACACCGGCTTCGGCAGCGCGGCCGTGTGGCTCCGCTACTTCAACTTCGTGTCCATCATCGCGATCCGATGAGCATGCCCGACACCGGCGCCCTCGCGCGCGTCCTCGGCAAATCAGAGCTCGGGCGCTGGCTCGAACCCCTGCAGGCGATGTCGGAGGAGCGGATGTCGACATCGGCACACGGCGACTTCGAGCGCTGGCAGGAAGCAGTCGCCGGCCTGCGGACGGCGGCGAGCGACGCACAACGGCGCGCACTGCTGCTGCAGCTGGCGCCGTGGCGCAAAGGGCCGTTCGATGTCGGCGGGGTGCACATCGACGCGGAATGGCGCAGCGACCTGAAATGGCAGCGCGTCGAGGGCGCCATCGAGTCGCTGGCGGGCAGGCGCGTGCTCGATGTCGGTTGCGGCAACGGCTACTACGCCCTGCGCATGGCAGACGCCGGCGCCGCCGCCGTGCTCGGTATCGATCCCACGCTGCTGTACGTCATGCAGTTCCTCGCGGTCACCGCGCACAGGAAGGACCTGCCGGTTGCGGTGCTGCCGCTGCGGCTGCAGGAGCTCCCGGGCGAATGCCGCGCATTCGACACGGTTTTCTCGATGGGCGTGCTCTATCACCAGCGCTCGCCGCTCGAACACCTGCGGCAACTGCGCAGCACGCTGCGCCACGGTGGACAGCTCGTGCTGGAAACGATTTTCATCCCCGGCGAGGAATCCTTTGCGTGCACGCCGGCGGACCGCTACGCAAGGATGAAGAACGTCTGGCTGTTGCCCACGCTTGCGGAACTGACCACCTGGCTGCGGCGCACGGGATACCGGGACGTCGAAATCATCGATACGGCGATCACGACCACCAGCGAGCAGCGCTCGACCGAATGGATGAGTTTCGAGTCGCTGGCGGAGGCGCTCGACCCCGGGGATCCGAGCCGGACCGTCGAGGGCTGGCCGGCCCCGCGCCGCGTCGTCGCGACCGCGACGGCGCCGTAGGTGAATGCTGTAGGAGCGGGCCCCGGCCCGCGATCGATCTCAACCCCGAACCAATCGCGGGCCGGGGCCCGCTCCTACAACGAACGCTCATTGACGGACCGACACTCATTTCGATAGTTTCTGTATAAACAGAAACAAAGGCAGGAACCGATGCAACTGACGCCGGCGGTAGAAAAGTACGTCCTGCACTGGGGTGAAATGGGCACGCGCTGGGGGACCAACCGCACCGTCGCTCAGATCCAGGCCTTGCTCTACCTGTCCCCGGAGCCCATGCGGGCCGACGAAATCTGCGAATTGCTGTCGGTCGCGAGATCGCACGTCAGCACGAGCATTCGCGAGTTACAGAGTTACGGCCTGGTGCGGATGACCCACGTGCTCGGCGACCGCCGCGACTATTTCGAGTCGATTCACGACGTATGGGAGCTCTTCCGCGTCATCATCGAGCAACGCAAGCAACGCGAACTGAACCCGACGCTTTCCATGCTGAGAAGCTGTGCCGCCGAGGTCGAAACGGAATCCGACACCGATCCCGTCACCCGCGAGCGTATTCGCAACATGCTCGACTTCGTGGAGTCGACCAGCGACTGGTACGAGCAGATTCGCGACATCCCGACGTCCACGCTGACGAAGCTCATGAAGCTTGGCAAGGGCATCACCCGGCTCGTCAGGAAGCCGGACGGCTGAACGCCGGCTCAGTAGCCCGTTGCGGACACCTCGCAGCGCTCGTGAGTGGTGTGTTCTCCGCCCGTCAGCTCGCGAAAGAACCAGATCGACGTCGTTGCCGCGAACGACTCCGGACCCCCGTTGATCGAATGCGCGGGCCGGTAAACGTAACCGCCGGGAAAGTAGACGCCCGTCGCGACTTCGCTCCCGACGCACTCGCTGTGCGTGTAGTTGCCGACGACGAGATAGCCCTCGCGATTGGCGGTTGACGACTGCCAGGGAATTTTCGCGCCGGGCTCGATTCGCTGCAGCCACGTCCTCGCGCCGGAACCCGGGTCGGCGCGAAGTTCCTTTACGGCGATGCCCTCGATGCCGGTGTCGTCCCAGTCGAGCAAGCCGCTTTCGAGGATCAGCGGCGTCTTGATCACCGCGGACGATTCGATGTCGTCGAGAAAATACAGGACCCGTGCGCCGGTCGATGATTTCAACTTGAAGCCGAGCGTGCCGGGCGGCAGGTACGCGTATCCGCCGCGCTTGAGGCCGACGTCTGCGACGCTCAGTTCGCCGTCGATGACGAAGATCTCGAGCGTCTTGTCGGGCGACGCGCCACTCGTGCCCTGCCAGGACGACGGCAGGTCGATGCGGTAGCCGCCACCAACACTGTCGCTGTCGGCACCGACGAGACCTTTTGCGCGTACGCCGGGCAGTCCGGCGATGAAAACATCGGGTATCTCGTCGACGCGCAGGAACGCGGGATACGGCACGTCGGGCTGGCTGGGCGCACAGGCAGACAGCTGCCAGGCCAGTGCACAGAACAGGAATCCCCGTATCGCCCTCATCGTCATGCTGCGTCTCCCGCCGGCCCGCAACGGGGCGGGGAAAGAAAAAAGCCGCCCAGAAACTGGGCGGCACAGTAAGCGGAAGATGGCTCGGGCCGGTTGCAATGCGCAGGAATGATCAAAACGTCATTGTCGTGATGGAATTCTGCGTGGTACTGCTCCCGTACACGCAAGCCGCTTAGTCTCTGGTCGCGAGCGCCGATCACTCGTCGCTCACTTCAGGTGACGTGTTGAGAGGAAGCACGTAACACCTGCCATAGATTCATGCGTCCGGTATGGCGACTTGCCTGCACTGCCTTACTGCATCTCATCTCCGTGCGTACCGGAATGGTACCGGCGGAATGCTACTACATCTTGTATGGGAAGGCGAGCAATGCACAAGATGTAGAGTAAATGTAAAAAATCGCGACGTTCGCCGACGAACGCGATAGGCTTTTGCGCCTTGTCTCGCGCAACGGACCAGGAGAAATCGGCGTGACCCGCGACGAACATCACAAAGGCCGTGCGCCACACCAGTGGGCCGGACTGTTTCTCGGCCCGGCGCTTGCAATCGCCATGCTGCTGTCGGGCGCGCCCGAAGGACTCAGCGATGCTGCATGGCGCACGGCATCGATCGGTATTTTGATGGCGGTCTGGTGGGCTACCGAGGCCGTGCCTATTGCGGTCACGGCACTGCTGCCCCTGGTCGTGTTCCCGCTGTTCGACATCGCATCCATTCACGACACGGCGCGCCCCTATTCGAACAAGGTCATTTATCTCTTTCTCGGCGGCTTCATTGTCGCGTTCGCCATGCAGCGCTGGAACCTGCACCGCCGGATCGCGCTTAACGTACTCCAGGTCGTCGGCGGCAACGGGCGCTCTCTAGTCGGCGGCTTCATGATCGCAAGCGCCATCATCAGCATGTGGGTCATGAACACGTCGACGACGATGATGTTGCTGCCGATTGCCGTATCGATCATCGGCGTCATCCACGGCTCGGTATCGACGCTGACAGAAAAGGGGAAACAGGACTTCCAGTACGCATTGTTGCTCGGTATCGCCTACAGCGCGACGATCGGCGGCATGACGACGCTCGTCGGCACCGTTCCCAATGCGCTGCTCGCCGCGTTCATGCTGGACACCTATGGCAACGAAATCGATTTTGCGCGATGGATGCTCGTCGGCATCCCGCTGGCGGCGGTCATGTTGCCGCTCTCGTGGCTCGTGTTGACGCGCATCGTGTTCAAGGTGGATTTCGAGACGTCGGCGGAAGCGCGCTCGGAGCTCCGGCGCATGAAACAGGAGATGGGTCGCATCTCGGTTCCGGAATTCCGCATTGCGGTCATTTTTTCCTGCATGGCGCTCCTGTGGATGACCCGGCCGCTGCTGACCAACCTGCCGGGGCTGTCGGCGCTCGACGATTCGGGCATCGCCATGGCGGGGGCGATCGCGCTGTTTCTCGTTCCCAGCGGCTCGAAGGAAGACCCGTTGCTGTTGCGCTGGAGTTACGCGGAACGCCTGCCCTGGGGGGTGCTGATATTGTTCGGCGGCGGCTTGACGCTCGCGAGCGCGGTATCGAACACGGGACTCGCCGAGTGGCTGGGCATGAGCCTGCAGGCAATCGGCGACCTGCCGCTGTGGGTCATCGTCGTCGCCGCCGCCGCAATGATCATCTTCCTCACCGAACTGACCAGCAATACGGCAACGACGGCGACGTTCCTGCCGGTGGTGGGCGCGATCGCGATCGAATCCGGTTTCGACCCGATCATCCTGACCGTGCCGGTGACGCTGGCGGCAAGCTGCGCGTTCATGCTGCCGGTCGCAACGCCGCCGAATGCGATTGTCTTCGGCTCCGGGATGCTCACGATCCCGAAAATGGCACGCGCCGGACTGGCGCTCAACCTTATCGGCATCGCACTCGTGACGATCGTCGCGATGACGCTCGCACCGCGATTCCTGCACTGAGGCTCGAATGATGAAAGACGACTACGGTATCAGCAGCGTCAACAAGGTTCGCCAGCTTCGCGATAAAGCACGGTATGACAGGGCCAGCGTCCACGCGATCCTGGACGCCGGGCTGGTGGCGCACGTCGCATTCGTCCAGGAGGGCGCACCGGTCGTCGTGCCGATGATTTACGGGCGCGTGGACGAGACCCTGTATCTGCACGGCGCGCGCAAGGCGCGAGTCATTCGCCTGCTCGAACGAACGGCGCGGACGTGCCTCAACGTCACCCTGCTCGACGGCCTCGTGCTTGCACGCTCGGCGTTTAATTCGTCGATGCACTACCGGTCGGCAACGGTGTTCGGCACACCGCGGCTCGTCGACAACCCGGATGCCAAGCTCGAAGCACTGCGGGTTATCAGCGAACAATCGATGCCCGGGCGCTGGAATGAACTGCGGGCGCCGCACGAGCGGGAGATCAGCATGACCGGGGTCATCCGCCTCGATATCGATTCTGCGTCAGCGAAGGTATCGAGCGGTATGCCGGACGACGAAGAAGATGACTACGACATTCCGGTCTGGGCCGGCGTATTGCCGCTGCAGTCGGCGTTTACGACATTGCAGAGCGACGACCGGAACCTCGACGGCGTCACGCCTTCCGACATCGTGAGGCGCCTCGAAGGCCGCATACTCTAGGCGTTTGTAAGTTCTACACGGGAATCCCGCAGAATTACAAAAAGCGCCCGTGCGCACGGCGAAACCGCCTCCCCTTCCTCCCGGAAGCCGCAGAACTGAAGCCTCTCGCGCGCACGGCACGGTAATTGCTTGATACAGCGTTACCCAATCCAAATACCGGACTTCGCGTACAGAGACATTTTGATGAAACCGTGAGAAAGGAGACGAAAATGATTTATTCGGGAACCGCAAGAAACAACGCGGTGCGCATCGCCATGCTGTCGGCGCTGCTCATGTTCGGCCTGGCCGGCTGCGATCGTAACGAAGGCCCTGTCGAAGAGGCTGCCGAGGAAGTCGACGAGTCGCTCGAAGAGACTGGCGACACGATCGACGAGGCGGTCGAGGAAACGGCCGATACAGTCGAGGAAGCCGCTGACGAAGTCGAAGAGGAGGCCGACCAGCATTATTAGAGAGCCTCAGGGCACGTTGGGAAACTGCGAGTGCTCCGCCTCCAGGCGCAACAACGCTTCCTTCGTGCCCAGCCCGCCCCCGAACCCGGTCAGATCGCCGTGACTGCCGATGACACGGTGGCAGGGCACGATGATCGGGATCGGGTTGCGGCCGTTGGCCGCCCCCACGGCCCTGACGGCCTTCGGCTTGCCGATACGCTCGGCGATATCGGCATAGGACGTCGTCTCGCCGTAAGGGATCTGCTGCAGCGCATGCAGCACGTTCATCTGGAACTCGGTGCCACTGAGTTTCAACGGCAAATCGAATTCCCGGCGTTCGCCGGCGAAATATTCCGTAAGCTGCTGCCGCGCCGCCGCGAACGGCTTCTCCTTGTAGATCCAGTCGGACTCCGGGTCCCTGCGCATGGAACCTTCGGGAAAGCTGACCAGGTACAGGCCATCGTCATCTCCCGCCAGCAACAGCTCGCCGATCGGCGTATCAAGATAGCAGTAGTACATCGTTCATCCTCCGGAGCCCGGTGCCGGGCTCCATAGCAACAGCGCGGCGTAGGCGCGCCAGGGGCGCCAGGCCTGTGACATTTCCTCGAGTTCGGCCGGACGCAAACGCGGCCGGCCAGGCCGGTCGAGCGCGCGCAGCAATCCGAGGTCGGCGGCCGGAAACGCGTCGGGATTCTTGAGCGCCCGCATGGCAACGTACTGGGCGGTCCACTCGCCGATACCGGGAATCGCCAGCAGCGAGTCGCGAAACGCGGCCGGGTCCTGCGACACATCGAAGCTGAGCGATCCGCCCACCACAGCCTGCGCCAGCCGGCGCAGCGTTGCCGCACGGCTTCCGGTAATTCCGATGTTGTTGAATCGCGCACGCGCGAGCCGCTCGGGCGCCGGGAACAGGTGCGTAAGACCGGAGAAGCCGTTGCTCTGCACCGGCTCGCCGTATGCCTTCACGATTCGCCCGGCAATCGTCGTCGCCGCCTTGACGGATATCTGCTGCCCGAGTATTGCGCGCACCGCGAGTTCGAAGCCGTCCCAGGCGCCGGGGACGCGGACACCGGGATTCCCGTGCAGCAGTCGCGCGAGCACGGCATCCTGCGCAAGCACCGGCACGATCTCCTGCATTGGCGCATCGAGATCGAATATCTCGCGGCAGCGCTGCACGACGGGAAAGATGTTCTGCGTGCCGACTCCGTGCATCGCGAGCATCACGTTGCCCCGATCCTGCCGGACCTCGATGACGCCTGGCTGCCCGTCGATTCTCACGGTGCGCCGGTAGCGGTCGCCCTCGATCGACTCGACCCCGGGGATGGCGCGGGCAGCGAAAAATGCGAGTAGCGACGCCCAGTCGAACGGCGCGCGACAGGGCAGCCTGACAGTGAGGGCGGTATCCGTGTCGGCGGCATCGGCGTCGTCCCCGGCGCGGCGCAGCTCCCTCGGCGAGCGGCCGTAGGTCTTTACGAACGAGTCGTTGAAGCGGCGTGTGCTGCCGTAGCCCGCGGCGACGGCGATGTCCTGCATGGGCAGCCGGGTCTGGTCGATCAGCTGCTTAGCAAAATGCAGCCGCTGCGTGTGGGCGACCGCGAGCGGGCTCGCACCGAGATGCCGGGTAAACAGGCGCCGCAGGTGCCGGCTCGTTACGCCGAGGCGAGTTGCCAGGTCTTCGACATTGCTGTCATCGAGCACGCCGTTGGCGATCAGCCTGAGTCCGCGGCGCACCGTTGTCGACGTGCCGCTCCATGCGGGCGTGCCGGGCGCACATTCGGGCCGGCAACGCAGGCAGGGGCGATACCCCGCTTCGCTCGCGGCGGCGGCCGTCGGGAAGAACGTCACGTTTTCGCTCTTCGGCGTGTTGGCCGGACATATCGGGCGACAGTAGATACCCGTCGTCCTCACGCCGATATAGAACTGGCCGTCGAAGCGTGCGTCGCGCGATCTGCGGGCTCGTTCAAAAACTTCCTGCTGCGTCATGGGTAGGAGTATAGACCCCGGCCCGGCCAACACCAGCCAGAATCGGACTTCTATGCAGCGACGTTTTTTTTTTCGTAGGAGCGGGCCCTGGCCCGCGATCGATCGCGGGCCAGGGCCCGCTCCTACAGGAGAACCGCGATCCGGAGATCAGGTGTCGATGCCGCCGATGCACATGTACTTGATCTCGAGATAGTCGTCGAGGCCGTACTTCGAACCTTCGCGCCCCTGCCCGGATTCCTTCACGCCGCCGAACGGCGCCGTCTCGTTCGAGATGAGACCGGTGTTGATACCGACGATGCCGTACTCGAGCTTCTCGCTGACGCGCCAGAT
>Ga0316190_10000517_pt1 | contig 26783 bp, 26 predicted proteins | sample Eddworburrow2_MG_FD_204929 | JGI IMG/M metagenome (GOLD analysis project Ga0316190, IMG submission 204929) | Coastal sediment microbial communities from Maine, United States - Eddy worm burrow 2 | ecosystem: Environmental > Aquatic > Marine > Coastal > Sediment | place: USA: Maine | collected... | reverse complement strand
CTGCGACGATCTCAGCGACGGCGCGCAAATCCTCGATCCGGCCATTGGTGCATGAGCCGATAAAGATGCGGTCGAGCGTGATGTCGGTGATATTCTCGCCGCCCTTGAGGCCCATATAGTCGAGCGCTCGGACCGCCGCCTTGCGTTTCATCGCGTCGGTGATGTCTGCCGGGTTCGGTACCTGGCCCGAGACGGAGACGACCTGCTCAGGGCTAGTGCCCCAGGAGACGATGGGCGGAAGGTTAGCGGCGTCCAGCACGATTTCCGCATCGAAAGTCGCGCCTTCGTCCGTATAGAGGCTCTTCCAATGGGCTTTCGCCAATTCGAATGCGCCGCCTTTCGGTGCGCGGGGTCGGCCCATGATGTAGTCGAAGGTCTTCTCATCGGGCGCGATCAGGCCGGCGCGGGCGCCGCCCTCAATCGACATGTTGCAGACGGTCATGCGGCCTTCCATGGAAAGGTCCGTGATGGCCTCGCCCGCATACTCAATCACGTGGCCAGTGCCCCCGGCCGTGCCGATCTCACCGATGATGGCCAGGATAATGTCCTTCGCGGTGACGTGTTCGGGCAGCTTGCCGTCCACGCGCACCAGCATGTTCTTGGCCTTGTTCTGGATGAGTGTCTGTGTTGCGAGCACATGCTCCACTTCGGACGTGCCGATGCCGTGCGCCAAAGCGCCAAACGCCCCATGGGTCGAGGTGTGGCTGTCGCCGCACACGATGGTGGTGCCGGGGAGCGTGAATCCCTGCTCAGGGCCAACCACATGAACGATGCCCTGGCGCTCATCGAGCTCGTGATAATAGTCGATACCGAAATGCTTGGCGTTGGCGGCAAGCGTTGCGACCTGAATGGCCGAGTCCGGATCGTCGATCCCCTTGGAGCGGTCCGTCGTCGGGACATTGTGGTCCACAACGGCCAGCGTCTTCTCCGGCGCGCGCACTTTGCGGCCAGCCGAGCGCAGACCCTCAAAGGCTTGCGGGCTCGTGACCTCGTGGACAAGGTGGCGGTCGATATAGAGGAGGCTGGTCCCATCGGGGGCCTCATGGACCAAGTGTTCGTCCCAGATTTTGTCGTAGAGAGTGCGGGGGTTCGCCATTTTCAGTGAACTTCAACCTTTCGGATCCTCACGCCTCAGATAGCAATTGAATCCGGAATTTCTAGTTCCAGGGCGAATCTCGAAACAGACGCATGCGTTGCGTCATTGGCCGCCGCCCCTACCGGCGCGCGCACGAGATGGGCAGTGGAGGACGGTCTGCCCGGCCTCCACGTTCCAAAAAGGCTACCCATCTTTCTTCTCGGTGCTCTCGTCCTCGCTTGCGCCTTCACTGGCCGCGTCTTCGCCAGCGGGGACTTCGTCGGCCGTGGTTTCGGCCATCAGCACGCGGGCCTTGCCCGACCAGTCACCAGCTTCGATCTGGTTCCCGAGCGAGAGTCTGTCGGCGATATGGCTGATTTCATCGTCTGTCAGGTTGGCGATCTGCTCGAATTGGACGAGGCCAAGCTTCTTCAGCTTCTTCTCCAGATCCTCGGTGACGCCAGCGATAAGCTTTAGATCGTCCGGCGCGCCTTTGGGCTTTGAGAAGCCCTTGAACTTCACGGCCTTCTTGTTGCGCGTGTCCTTGCGCTCGGGGATACGGGCGGCCTTACCGCGTCGGCCACGCAAATAGTAGAGCTTGGCCCGGCGTACGCGGCCATGGCGTACCACCTCGATGGACTCGATCAGCGGCGAGTGAATGGGGAAGACGCGCTCGACGCCCTCGCCATAGGAAATCTTACGGACGGTGAAGTTCTCGTGGATGCCGCCGCCGGCACGGCCGATGCACACGCCTTCATAGGCCTGAATACGTGAGCGCTCGCCTTCCACCACTTTCACGTTGACGCGGACGGTGTCGCCAGGGGCGAATTCGGGCACGCTGCGCTTGTTGAGACGCTCGGTGACATGCTCTTTTTCGAGCTGCGCGATAATGTTCATCACAATGCCTTTCACGGGCGCCTGCTTTAGGCTTTTTGGCCTCTGGCGAACGCCATTCTTTTTGATTGGTCCAGAAGGTGTGGGCGTCATTGGGCGCAAAAGACCCTCAGCCAGCGGGTTTTCCTACCGCAGGATGCCCGCTTTGTCGATGAATTTTCAGGGTAAAAAAGGCCCGATCACTGCTCGCGCTTGAGGCTGCGAATATAGGCGATCACGTTCCGCATGTCGTCCTGTTCCAGCACGATATTGGGCATTGTGGGGTGGGAACTCTGGAGCCACACCGACAGGGCAAGTTCCGTCATGCCGGGTGTGTCCGCCACGGTCTGGAAGGCGGACGCATCGGGGAGCGGCGAGAGTTCTTCGTTTACGAGAATGGCGTGACACTGCGCGCAGGTTTCCTTTGCATAGGCCTGCCCCGCCGCCACGTCCGCATTCTGGGCGCTTGCACCGCCTGGGAGGCTGAACGCCATCGTGGCGGCAAGTAACATCAGTTCCTTCATGAAAATGCTCCTTTTGCGCGATGTTGGGGTCTTGTGCGCGGGTCTGGCTCTGACTTTAATCAATTTTCGTCGCCGCTTCCGTTCGCGGCACCTAGTGCCGCTAGCTCCCTTTGTGCTTTTGCCAAAGATCGGGCCGGCGGGTCTTGGTGAGGGCTTCGGCCTGGTCAGCGCGCCATTTTGCGATTTTTTCGTGATCGCCCGACAGTAGCACGTCCGGAATGGTGCGGCCTTCCCAGTCGCGCGGCTTTGTGTAGTGCGGATATTCCAAAAGGCCGGCTGCGAAGCTCTCCTCCGATAACGTGCCGTGATTGCCGACAACGCCCGGCAGCAGGCGCACAATGGCGTCCATGAGGACAAGGGCGGCCAGATCGCCGCTCGCGAGCACGTAGTCGCCGATGGAGATTTCCTCGATCTGGCGGGTCTCCAGGAGCCGCTCATCCACGCCCTCGAACCGGCCGCAAAGCAGGATCGCGCCGGGCCCTTCAGCAAGCGCCTTCACGCGCTTCTGCGTCAGCGGCGTGCCGCGCGGCGACAGATAGATCGTCGGCGTTTTGGGTGCTGCCGACGTTCGCGCCGCATCGATCGCGGCGGCAGCAATATCGGCGCGCATTACCATCCCCGCCCCGCCGCCAGCAGGGGTGTCGTCCACGGAGCGGTGGTCGTCGTGTGCGAAGTCGCGAATGTCCATGGTCTCAAGCGCCCAAATCTGCTCGCGAAGCGCTTTACCTGCCAGGCTCAAGCCAAGGGGCCCTGGAAACATCTCCGGGAAGAGGGTTAGGACGGTGGCGCGCCAGTCAGAGCTTGAGGTCATGCGGTGGTTGCGGTCATGAGATTGAGGTCATGGGACTATCCCTTGGAGCGCTCGTCGTGCCTGTCAGTCGTCCGAGCTGTCTTGGTCGTCCAAGTCGTCTTGCAAATCCTCGCCCGACTCTTCGTCCAAATCCTCCGGCAAATCCTCAGGCGGTATCAGGACAAGCCGCTTCCGGTCCACATCCACCTCCGGCACAGTCGTCTCCGTGAACGCCACGAGCAAGCTTGCGGTGCCATCGATGGATGCAATTTCAATAATGTCGCTTGCACCGTAATTGTGAACCCCGACAACGGTTCCAAGCTGCGCACCCTCTCGGTCCACCGCCTCAAGGCCGATCAAATCGGCCACGTACCATTCGCCTTCATTTGCGGCGGGCATTGCCACGCGCGCAACATAGAGCTTGGTTCCGGTCAGCGCCTGGGCGCCCTCGCGCGTACTGATGCCCTTGATGCGGGCGATTAGCGCTTTGGGCGTGACGCGGACGCGCTCGATCTCAATGGTCTTGGCGCCCGCTTCATCTTGCAGCGGACCATAGGCGGCGACATCGGCGGGATCCTGAGTGTAGGAGCGCAAGCGGACTTCGCCCTTCAACCCTTGTGCCGCGCCGATTTCGCCCACGAGAACCATATCTGTGTTCTCGCCAAGGTCCGCGTTCTCGCTAAGGTCCGTGTTTCCGGTCAAGACTACTCGGCCTTTTCGGCCTCAGCAGCCTCCTCGGCAGCGGTCTCATCAGTTGCGGCCTCAGAGGCCTCCTCCTCGGCGGCGGCAGCGGCGTCACTGGCTTCCTTCTCGGCGTCAGCAACAGCGGCGGCGGCCTTTTCTTCCTCGGCGGCGCGCTTGGCTTCCTCGCGCTCAAGGCGCTTCTTGCCGGGCTTTGCCTTCTCGGGATTGTTGCGCGGGGTGCGCTTCATGAGGCCTTCAGCGTCGAGGAACCGCAGCACACGGTCGGTCGGCAAGGCGCCATTCGCCAGCCAATGCTTGACGCGGTCCACATCGAGCTTGAGGCGCTCGGACGAATCGCGCGGCAGCAGCGGATTGAAGGTGCCGACCTTTTCGATATAGCGGCCATCGCGCGGGCTGCGCGAGTCCGCAACGACGATGCGGTAGAAGGGGCGTTTCTTGGCGCCCATCCGCGCCAGTCTGAGTTTCAAGGACATTGGTTTTTGACTCCTAGGCGTTGAATTTCAAAATCAGTTTCAGCGTTTCTTCTTCTGTCGTTTTGCCATGCCCGGCAGGCCCGGAAGACCAGGGGGCAAGGTGCCGGGAAGACCGGGAAGTCCGCCTGGCAGGCCGCTTGTGGGCAGACCTCCACCGGGAAGCCCGGGGAAGTCCGCAGGCAGTTCTGTGCCTTGCGGGAGGTCCGCAGGCATTTCGGGCATTCCACCGCCGCCGAACAAGGAAGACAGCGCCCCCCGTTTTTTGCCCATGGCCTTCATCATGTCGGCCATTTGGCGGTGCATCTTGATGAGCCTGTTGATGTCTTGGACGGACGTTCCAGAGCCCGCCGCCACCCGCTTCTTGCGGGAGGCATTCAAGAGCTTGGGGGTCTTGCGTTCGGCCTTCGTCATCGAGCCGATAATTGCCTGCTGGCGTTTGAAGAGGCTCTCATCGAGATTGGCGGCGTCGAGCTGCTTCTTCACCTTGCCGATGCCGGGCAGCATGGACAGCACGCCGCCCATGCCGCCGAGCTTCTGCATCTGCTTCAATTGCTCGGCGAGGTCGTTGAGGTCGAAGGCGCCCTTCTTGATCTTCCGGGCCATTTCTTGGGCTTTGTCGAGCTCGACGGTCTCCATTGCCTTCTCGACAAGGCCGACCACGTCGCCCATGCCAAGAATGCGGCCCGCGATCCGGTCCGGATGGAAGTCCTCCAGCGCGTCGAGCTTTTCGCCGACGCCCATCAGTTTGATTGGCTTGCCTGACACCGCGCGCATGGACAGCGCGGCGCCGCCGCGCCCATCGCCATCCACGCGGGTGAGGACGATACCGGTCAGCGCGACGCGTTCGCCAAAATTCTTGGCAAGATTGACCGCGTCCTGGCCGGTCAATGCGTCCGCCACAAGCAGCGTTTCATGGGGACTGGCGATCTTCTCGATCTCCGCCGTCTCGGCCATCAGCTCTTCGTCGATATGGGTGCGGCCGGCCGTATCGAGCAGCAGCACGTCATAGCCGCCGAGCTTGGCGGCCTTCACGGCCCGATCGGCGATCTGGGCCGGGCTCTGGCCCGCTACGATGGGAAGCGTTGCAACGTCTGCCTGCTCGCCGAGAACGCGCAATTGCTCCTGCGCGGCGGGGCGGCGCGTATCGAGCGAGGCCATCAAGACCTTCTGCTTGTCGCGGGTGGTGAGCCGGTAAGCGAGTTTGGCGGTGGTGGTCGTTTTACCGGAGCCCTGAAGGCCGACCATCATCATGGCGAGAGGCGGGGTCGCGGCAAGGTCAATGCCTTGGGCATCGGAGCCGAGCATGCGGACAAGCTCGTCATTGACGATCTTGACGACCATCTGCCCAGGTGTGACCGACTTCACCACGTCTTGCCCGACCGCCTTGGCTTTGACCCGGTCCGTGAAGGACCGCACCACGTCCAGGGCGACATCGGCCTCGATCAGCGCGCGGCGGACCTCACGCATGGCCTCGGCCACGTCGGCCTCGCTGAGCGCGCCACGACGCGTCAGCTTGTCGAAAATCCCGGAAAGGCGATCTGAAAGGGTCTCAAACATCAGCCGGCAAGATCCGCGACATAATTGCGATAGACCCAGCCTGCGCGGCATGGGCCGGAATAGACCTGCCGCGTCGGCCACGGCGTTCCAACGCCGCAGTCCATCGTCTCGTGGGAATAGACCACGCCCAGCCAATGGCCACGCTGATCGCACAGATTGAGCACAGTGCCATTATAGACCTTGTCCAGCATGGCGTGCTTGGAGCCGGGCCCAGCAGAACGCACGGCCAGAAAGCCGTCGCCGCTCGCTTTGAGGCCGCGCACGACCCCATGAGAGCCGCAGGCATCAAAATCGGCTTCACCACCCGCCATGACTAGAACCTTGGGCTGCTGGGCATAGGCTGCGAGCGGCAAGCAACCGAACGCGAGCGCGGCGGCGATGCCCGTTGGGCGAAATACTCTGGCTCCATCCATCGTCTCTGCCTCCATTGCGCGGATACGCTTCCAAACACGCGCTCAAGCAGGTCAAAGGCCGGTAGCGCAACGAAACACGCGCTCGAGCAGGCCAAAGGCCGGTAGCGCAACGAAAAATGCACCCGTGGGCGCATCGCGCTGACGGGTGTTGACCCCCCTGGCTCCCTTTGGCTCTCCGGCCAAAATGTCCAGGGCGGCGGCTCGGAAAAGGAGCTGCCTCGAAATTCGGGCGGACTGTCGACGACAGGCGCTAGGAAGTCAAGAGATCTGAGACCCCAACGGCAAAGTCGAGCAAGGCTTCGTCGCCTCCCTCCCAGCCGATGAATGAGAGCCCAGCGGGGCAGCCGGCCGCCTCTCCCACGGGGATGGAGATCTGTGGGAGCCTTGCAAGACCCGCGAGGCAGGTGTTCTGCAGCGTGACGGTGCGGAACTCGGCGAAGGAGGCGCCGTCGGGAATGTTGCGCTCTGGGGGCTGTGTCGGGGTCGTGGGCAGCACGATAGCAGTGCCGGGCTGCAAGATGGTCTTCAGATGAGCCGTAATCGCGCGGCGGGTCTCTCGTGCCTCTTGTGCAGCTTCCAATGTGATGCCTGAGGCGATCTCAAAGCGCTCTTTGATCCCGGGGCCTAACTCCACATTGTGGGATTGAACGAAGGGAAGGAGCGTCGATTGAATCTCGAAGCCTTGAAGGGTTGCGAAGGTTTTGCGCCAGGTGACGATCTCCTCGCCGGCGATCTCCGCATGCTCAACTTGCGGCAGGGCGGGAGATAGCCGGTCCAATGTCTGCCAGACGAGCTGATCGACGCTCGCCTCGCAATAGTCAACGATATCCGTTGCAAGGATGAGCCTCTCGATGGGTGCTTTTCGGCTTTCGCCTTGGAGAAGCAACTGACCGACGGTTCGGAAGAGGCCGGCATCGCGGGCAAGGAGGCCCACCGTATCGAAACTGGGCGCCATGGGAGTCACGCCGCCCAAATCGATGCGGCCATGGGTGGGCCGCAATCCATAAAGGCCTGAGAACGAGGCTGGGACGCGGATCGAGCCGCCGGTGTCGGAGCCAAGCGAGAAATCGCATAATCGTGCCGCTGTCGCCGCCGCCGAGCCGCAGGACGACCCGCCGGTGACATAGCGGCCCGCTCTTGGATTGATCGGCTGGCCGTAATGGGCATTCGTGCCGAGCACGCTATAGAAGAACTCATCGCAAATGGTGATGCCCGTCAGCGAAGCGCCGGCATTGAGCAGGGCCCCGATCACGGGCGCCGTCGTGCTGGCTGGCGATGCGTGCTCGAACCAATTCGGATTGCCATTGCCGGTCTTGCGGCCCTCAATGGCGAAGAGGTCTTTCACCATGAAACTGAGCCCTGCCAAGGGGCCCTCGCTGGTGCCCAAGATCGGCTCTTCGAGTGTATGGGGAACAAGGGCGTGGATCGGATCGTTTTTTGGGACGGCGATCATTGGCGCCTCCTTGGACAAAAAGGGTGGGCCGAGACCTTACCTCAAGAACCCGCACCCTCACATCTTCATGCTTGGCATCGCGGTGCTCGCGCGCCATATGGGGGTCAAGTGATATGGACCTGAGACGATGAACGCGGCCACGCATAGCTTTCGGAAGATGAACGGGCTCGGCAACGACTTCGTTGTGATCGACCGCCGGGCAAGCGCACTCGCCTTGGCGTCAGAGGCCGCGCGGGCCATCGCCAGTCGCGAGACAGGCATCGGCTGCGATCAGCTCATCGCCCTCGATCCATCCGCACGCGCGGATGTCTTCATGCGCATTTGGAACGCCGATGGCGGTGAGGTGGCCGCGTGCGGTAACGCGGCGCGCTGCGTCGCGGCGGTGGTGGCGGAGGAACTCGGGCGAGCCGACATCACAATCGAAACCGAGGACCAGGTTCTTGGCGCTCATGCAGGCCCAGGCGGTCTTGTGACCATCGACATGGGCCCGCCGCGCCTTGCTTGGGACCAGATTCCGCTCGCCGAAGAATTTCACGATACGCGCCGCATCGAGCTGCAGGCGGGGCCCATCGATGCGCCAGTGCTGCACTCGCCGGGCGTTGTCAGCGTCGGCAACCCGCATGCGATCTTCTTCGTGGATGATGTCGAGGCTATCGATCTTGCGAGGGTCGGTCCGATGCTCGAGCACCATCCGATCTTTCCCGAGCGCGCCAATATTTCGATCGCGCAGGTCCTTCCGCCCGATCATTTGCGGCTGCGCACCTGGGAGCGCGGCGTGGGGCTGACCCGAGCATGCGGTACGGCTGCGTGTGCGTCAGCCGTCGCTGCGATCCGGCGGGACCTGACGAACCGCAAAGTCACCGTCACGCTGCCAGGCGGCGATCTCCTCATCGAGTGGCGGGAGGCGGACAGCCATGTGCTGATGACCGGGCCTTACGCGCTCGATTTCGAGGGGACGCTGCCTGAAAGCCTGCTGGTACCGGAAGGTGTCTGACACGCCTTTGGAATTCTGTTAGAAACCGCGAAATGTCTGACCTGGAAATCATCACCTTTGGCTGCCGGCTCAACGCCTATGAGTCTGAAGTCATACGCGAGCACGCCTCTGCTGCCGGTCTTACAGACGCGGTGATCGTCAACACGTGCGCGGTGACGAGCGAGGCGGTACGACAAGCGCGTCAGGCGATCCGCCGCGCGCGACGTTCGCGCGCAGATGCCAAGATCGTTGTGACCGGCTGCGCGGCCCAGATCGACCCGCAGCAATTTGCGGACATGGACGAGGTCGATCTCGTCATCGGCAATCAGGAAAAGCTCGAGGCGCAAACGTTCCAGGGTCTAGACATTGGAGATTCGCAAAGGGTCGCCGTTAACGACATCATGTCGGTCACCGAGACCGCGGGCCATCTCATCGAAGGGTTCGGCAATCGTGCGCGGGCCTATGTACAGATTCAGAACGGCTGCGATCATCGCTGTACATTCTGCATCATTCCTTTCGGGCGGGGGCCTTCCAGGTCCGTGCCTGTCGGCGAGGTGGTCGCGCAGGTGCGGCGCCTAGTCGAGAACGGCTATGCGGAAATCGTCTTCACGGGCGTCGATATCACGGCCTATGGACGGGACCTTCCTGGTGCGATGACACTTGGCAAGCTCGTCAGAAGCGTCCTGAAGCTCGTGCCCGACTTGCCACGCTTGCGGCTATCCTCGATCGATTCCGTCGAAGTGGACCCAGACCTCGTCACAGCGATCGCCGAGGAAGAGCGGCTGATGCCGCATCTGCACCTGTCGCTCCAGGCGGGCGATGATCTCACCTTGAAGCGGATGAAGCGCCGCCACGCGCGGGCCGACTCTGTCTCGTTCTGCGAAGCCATGCGGCGGGCGCGGCCCGACATGGTGTTCGGGGCTGATATCATCGCGGGCTTTCCGACCGAGACGAACGAGATGTTCGGGGGCTCGCTGTCGCTCATCGACGATTGCGGGCTCACGTTTTTGCATGTCTTTCCTTTCTCTCCGCGCGAGGGCACGCCAGCGGCGCGCATGCCGCAAGTCCATGGCACGGTGATTGCCGCGCGTGCTCGGGCTCTGCGTGAGAAGGGCGCAAGCGCCCTGCAAGCGCATCTTGCAGGAGCCAAGGGCCGCACCATTCGGGTTTTGATGGAAAACGACCGGCAAGGCCGTTCGGCCGATTTCACGCCGGTGCGCTTCGAGCCTCCTGTCACGGAAGCTGCGGCAGACGATCGCGCGCTCGTCGACGCTGGTGTTCTCGTCGATGCTCTTGTATCGGGTCACGATGGGGCCGCGCTGCTTGCGGAGGCGCAGCGGTGAGTGACACCACAGTGCAGCCGGAGAAGACAGGCTGGTTCGCACGTCTGAAGGCAGGCGTCTCCCGGACGTCGAATGCGCTCACCGAAAATCTCACCGGCGTCCTGACCAAGAAAAAGCTCGACGAGGAGACGCTCGATGAGCTGGAGGAAGTGCTGATCAGGGCGGATCTCGGCGTTGCGATGGCCGATCGCATTCGCGAGGCAATCGCGACAGGCCGCTATGAAAAAGGCCTGACGGAAGACGATGTCCGCCGGGTTCTGGCTGAGGAAGTGTCACGCGTGTTGGAGCCGGTCGCCGAGCCGCTCGAACTCGATGAGGGGGCCAAGCCCCACGTTATTCTCGTGGTTGGCGTGAACGGGACAGGCAAGACCACAACCATAGGCAAGCTGGCCCATCAATTCACAGGGCAGGGCAAGGCAGTGTTGCTCGCAGCGGGCGATACATTCCGCGCCGCCGCCATCGACCAGCTCAAAATTTGGGGCGGGCGGGTTGGTGCCAGCGTGATTGCGAAGGATGTTGGCGCGGACCCGGCGGGCGTTGCGTTCGAGGCGCTGGAGCAGGCCAAGGCAACGGGCGCCGATGTGCTTTTGATCGACACGGCGGGACGGTTGCATAACAAGGGCGACCTCATGGCCGAGCTCGCGAAGATCGTTCGTGTCTTGAAAAAGATTGACGAAAACGCGCCGCACTCCGTGGTTTTGGTGCTCGATGCGACCACCGGGCAGAACGCGTTGAACCAGGTTCAGACCTTTCAAGAGATCGCAGGCGTGACCAATCTCGTCGTGACCAAGCTCGACGGCACGGCGCGGGGCGGCATTCTCGTTGCCATTGCGGAGAAGTTCGGCCTTCCCATCAACGCCATCGGCGTTGGGGAGGGGATCGACGATTTCGAGCCATTCGATGCGCAGGATTTTGCGCGTGCCATTGCTGGAGCCAGACAAGAAAATGACGCTGCCGCCTGACACCACGCCGGAGCTAAAACCGGCCAAAGACTCTGAGCAATCCGTCGCGGGCAAGCTCCTCATCGAGCTTGGGCCCCTGCTCATCTTTTTCGGGGTCAACGCCGCTTATGGCATTTTCGCCGGGACCGCCGCCTTCATGGTCGCAACGATCATCGCGCTGGGGCTTGCGTGGTGGCTCTACCGAAAGGTACCTGTCATGCCCGTGGTGAGTGCCGTTCTGGTCCTCGCCTTTGGCGGATTGACGCTCTATCTGCACGATGAGACGTTCATCAAGCTCAAGCCCACAATCGTCTACACGATGTTTGCCATCCTGTTGATCGGGGGGCTCGTTGTGCGCAAGCCCGTGCTCGCGTTCCTATTTGGCCCGGTTTTCAATCTGACGGACGAGGGTTGGCGCAAACTGACAATACGCTGGGTTGTGTTCTTCTTAGCGATGGCCGTGCTGAACGAGTTCGTCTGGCGGAATTTCTCGACCGATCATTGGGTTAGCTTCAAAGCATTCGGCTTTCTGCCGATTACGTTCCTTTTTGCGATGTCCCAAGTACCGCTGATGCAGCGCTTTGGGGTCGAGGACAACTCCTAGCGACCCTGAGTCGGTATCGTCGCTAATTTTCTTAACCGTGGCAGAAATGCTCGCTGCCACTTGTAGTTCGTCCATACGGTGCCGATATGAGCGGATTGGCCTGCATGATTGCGGTGCATTACGCGCGTCAAGGTGGTTCTGTTCAGACTGACAGAAAGTTCGCCGCGCTACGAAGCAAAGCTGGTTTTTGAGGCCATAACGAAAGCACCACAGGCCTGGTGGGCCTAGGGGGTATTTTGAGACGGGGAGCGTCAATATGACACTAAAGATGCGCAATCCCCTCGATCGCTCGGCTACGCACTTACTGCACCGCGCAGGGCAGAAAGCGGCTGATATTTATGCGGACGAGGCAAAAAAGAGCGGTCTAACGCCGCGTCAATATGCGGTTCTCACGGCGGTATCGCTTGAGGAAGGACTTCCGCAGGCAGAGTTGGTTGAACGAACGGGGATCGATCGTTCAACCCTTGCGGACATTGTGGCCCGCCTCTTGGGGCGAGGGCTCATCCACCGCCGCCGCGCCAAGGAAGATGGACGGGCCTATGCCATCAAGCTCAGCGCGAAAGGCACGAAGGCCCTCGGCAAGGCCAAGCCCGCAGCGAAAGCTGCGGACGCGCGTCTTCTGGCGGGCCTTTCTGCAGCCAAGCGGAACGAATTTATTGAAACCTTGAGCCTGATTGTGGGCCGCGACGACGATTAGCCGGGCGGCTGTTCGGCTTGACCCGATAGAGTCTTGGTCTCGCTGGCCGGAGACGTAGGGTTTGCGCGCAAAAGCGGCAGGATCTTCCCGGCCACAACGTCTTTCGTCAAAGGACCTGCTTGGCGGAAGGCGATTTTGCCGTCGGCTGAGATCACATAGGTTTCCGGTACACCGTAGACGCCGAAATTGATCGCCGTGCGCCCTGCTCGGTCGACGCCGATGCGCGTATAGGGGTCGCCGTAACGGCCAAGGAAGCGTCGTGCGGCACTGGCGTCATCCTTGTAATTGATGCCGTACAAAACCACGTTCGGGTCCTCGGTGCGGAGCTTTTTCGCAAGGTCCATGACAACTGGGTGCTCGGCTTGGCACGGTCCGCACCAAGACGCGAAGAAATGCACAATCGCTGGCGAGCCCTTGCCGAGCGCCACTGAGGTCACGCTTTGATTGTCCGCGACTGTGACGTTCACGCCCTCAAGCGGCGGCAGGTCGAACTGCGGAACCGGCTTGCCGATGAGCGCTGAGGGCAGGCGGGAGGGATCGCCCGCCTGCAAGGCGAAGAAGAATAGCCCCGCAAGGCAGGCAAAGATGGCGAAGGGCAGAATGACGCCCACGCCCCGTCTCCTGGCCTTGTCTTTTGTGTCTTTCGGGTCGGATTGCGCGTTCATGCCGGTGTCTTCTTTCCGCCGGTGTCTTGGTTCGACGCCGACCGCTTAACCGTGGGTTTTTGTATATCGGACGGCTTTGCCGCCGAGCGCCGTGTGATGCCTTGCGCCTCAAGTTCGGCCAGGAGGCGACGCTGCTTTCGGTCGTCAGCCAGCGTTGCCAGGGTGAGTGCGGCAACAGCTGCGAAAGTCACCGCATAGGCAGCGATAATGAAACTCGCATGGGGTCCAAGATCGAAGGTTCCGAGGTCAGGCATGGGACGGGATCAAGCCTCCGCAAGCGCTGCGTGCGCGACTCGGCTTTGTTGAAGGGCATGGACCCGCCGCCGCAAGATCTCTGCCCGCATTGCCATGAGATGGAGCAAGACGAACAGCACGGTAAAGGCCGCTGCCATAACGAAGAGTGGTGTGAGCAGGGCCGGGTCGATGCTGGGACCGCCGGAGCGGAAGACACTGGCAGGTTGGTGAAGGGTGTTCCACCAATCGACCGAGAACTTGATGATCGGAATATTGATGGCGCCCACAAGCGCCAGAATCGCGGCTGCCCGTCCGGCTCGACCCGGTTCCTCGATAGCCTGCCATAACGCTATCAGTCCGAGATAGAGCAGGAAGAGCACCAACATTGAGGTCAGCCGCGCATCCCACACCCAATAGGTTCCCCACATGGGTTTGCCCCAGAGCGAGCCCGTGACCAGCGCCAGGAACGTGAACGTCGCACCGATCGGGGCAGCGGCCTTGGCCGAAACATCGGCCAGAGGATGGCGCCAAATCAGCGTTCCGAGCGCGGACAGAGCGATCACCATATAGCCGAACATGCCGAGCCAGGCGGCCGGCACGTGGATAAACATGATGCGTACCGTCTCGCCCTGCTGGTAGTCGGGCGGGGCAACGAAGAACGAGAGATATAGCCCGGCGCCCAGCAGAATCACCACCAGCGCGGCGAGCCAGGGAATGACCTTGCCCGCAAAGCTCAAGAAGCGGGTCGGGTTGGCAAGGCTGGTGATGGAAAGAGTCATGAAGGCTGATCTAGTGACTTTGAGGCGGAAGCGCAAAGGGGAAGCGTGAATGAGGCTTATCGAAGGTTGAGCCGCAGCGCGGCGGCGGCGGCCAGCGGGGCAAGGATCATGCTCGCAAGACTGATGGCGCAGAGCATCATGAGAGGGGGCCACGGCGAGCCAGGGCCCGTGATGGCCGCGGACACGGTGGAGACGCCGAAGATCAGGACGGGCACGTAGAGTGGGAGCACAAGAAGGGCAAGCAAGAGCCCGCTGCGGCGCAAGCCGAGCGTAAGACTTGCGCCGATTCCGGCGATGAAGCTGACCGCGGGTGTGCCTGCCAGCATGGCCAGCACAAGCAGCGGAATGGTTTCGATCGAAAGGTTCAGCAAGAGCCCCAACACAGGTGCAAGCAGGGCCAACGGCACACAGGTCGTAATCCAATGGGCGAGCGATTTCGATGCGGCAACGATTGGCAAAGGCAGGGGCCCCGTTGCCAAGACGTCGAGCGTGCCGTCTTCGTAATCGTTGTGAAAGATGCGGTCGGCCGAGAGCAGGGCGGCCAGAAGCAGGGCAACCCAAAGAAGGCCGGGCGCGGTGCGCGAGAGCAGGTTGAGATCTGGTCCAAGCCCAAAGGGCGCGATGGCGATGACCATTAAATAGAAGCCGAGCGCGACGCCGATGGCGCCCCCCTCGCGCCAGGCAAGCGAGACGTCCCGCGCCAAAAGAGCGATTGCCGCGGTCACGCCGCGCGCCCCTCAGGCGCGCGCGTTTGCGCAACGAGGTCGAGCGTATGGGTGAATTCGGCTCCCAGGTTCACATGGGTCGAGACAATGGCAATGCCGCCCGCCTTGCGGTGATTGCCGATGATCTCGCCAAGCCGCTCTACCGAGGCTTTGTCCAGCGAGACGGATGGTTCGTCCAAGAGCCAAATCGGGCGCGGGCTGGTGAAAAGGCGCGACAGTGCGAGTTTTCTCTTTTGCCCCGCCGAGAGCAGACCTGCCGAAATCCCGGCGAGCGGGCCAAGGCCGAAAGCGGCAAGCGCGGCATCCACATCGCCATTGCCGAGATAATCCGCCCAGAACGCCAGATTTTCCGCCACGCTGAGCGTCGTTTTGATGGCGTTCAAGTGCCCGATATAATGGCAAAGCTCGGGTATCGGCACATCGTGCGCCGCCCCTGTCGTGGAGAACTGGCCTGCGGCGAGGGGCAGCAGCCCGCCGACCTGGCGCATCAGGCTGGTCTTGCCCGCCCCGTTTGGGCCCTGCACTAGAAGCGCCTCGCCGGGCCGAAGGGCGAATGACAGGTCCTCGAAGAGAAGCCGTCCGCCGCGCTCACAGGCGATCTCTGTGGCCTCAAGGGCAACGGTGAAGGGACTGTCCATCAGACTTCTTTTAGCCCTCTTTGCGCAAAATTTCGGCAAGCCGGTAGCAGTTTCGGACCAAGGACGCGGCTGTTCGCGTCATTGTCTGGTCGTCGTAAGGGCTTTTATAGTGGGGGGAAAGCGCGCATCCAAAGGCCAACAGGGCGCTTTTGCGCATGAAATCCGTTTTGGCCTTTGAGGTTGACCGCATTGCCTGGAGCCCTTAGCTGCGGCTTGGCACACTTGGCTGCGTCTTTGCATGCAATTTTGTCAGGGCTCATATATTGGCTGGGACTCTTAGGTTTGCTGGGACTTGCCCATCGTCTGGGCTCGTAAAGGAGAATTCATTGACATCGGCGGTTTTGACCTCACTCAACAGCTTCAAGTGCCGGCGCACTCTGAAAGTCGGTAAGCACGAGTACGATTATTTCGATTTGACGGTGGCGGAAAAGGCTGGGCTCTCCGGCATCGGCCGACTGCCATTTTCGCTCAAAGTGCTGCTGGAGAATCTACTCCGGCACGAAGATGGGCGCAGCGTGACCTCCGACGATATTCGCGCGATCGCCGAATGGGTGCAGAACAAACGCAGCGACCGGGAGATCGCCTTCCGTCCGGTGCGCGTACTGATGCAAGACTTTACCGGCGTGCCCGCCGTCGTCGATCTTGCCGCCATGCGCGATGCGGTCACGAAACTCGGGGGCGATTCCAACAAGATCAATCCGCTGGCCCCTGTCGATCTCGTCATCGACCATTCGGTGATGGTGGATGCTTTTGGCTCGGGTGCGGCGTTCAAGTTCAACGTGGACAAGGAGTACGAGCGCAACAGCGAGCGCTATGCTTTTTTGCGTTGGGGCGCAGGCGCGTTCGACAATTTCCGCGTGGTGCCGCCCGGAACAGGCATCTGTCATCAGGTCAATCTTGAGTATCTCGCCCAGACGGTTTGGACCAAAGAAGAGAACGGCACGACGCTCGCCTTTCCCGATACGCTGGTGGGCACGGACAGCCATACGACCATGGTCAACGGGCTCTCCGTGCTTGGCTGGGGCGTCGGCGGCATCGAGGCAGAAGCGGTCATGCTCGGTCAACCGATTTCCATGCTCGTTCCGGAAGTGATTGGTTTCGAACTGAAGGGCGAACTGCGCGAAGGTGTCACGGCCACGGATCTCGTGCTCACCGTGACGGAGATGCTGCGGCACAAGGGCGTTGTCGGCAAGTTCGTCGAGTTCTTTGGCACAGGCCTCGACAATCTCCCGCTCGAGGATCGCGCGACGATCGCCAATATGGCGCCTGAATATGGGGCGACGTGCGGCTTCTTCCCGACGGATAAGGAGACGCTCGCCTATCTTGAGGCGACAGCACGCAAAGAGTCCCGCGTCGAGCTGGTCAAGGCCTATGCGAAAGCACAAGGTATGTACCGCAAGGACGACACGCCCGATCCTCTGTTCACCGATCAGCTCTCGCTGATGCTTGGCGATGTGGTCCCATCGATCGCAGGGCCGAAGCGGCCGCAAGACCGGGTCGCACTTACCAACGCCGCAAACGCGTTCTCCAGCGTCCTTGATCAGGAATATGGCAAGAGCGCCGAAGCAGGCAAACGCGTGCCTGTCGAGGGCAGAAATTTCGATCTCGGCCACGGCGATGTGGTTATTGCCGCGATCACATCGTGCACGAATACATCGAACCCGTATGTGATGGTCAGCGCTGGCGTGCTTGCGCAAAATGCCGTGAAGGCTGGCCTTAGCGTGAAGCCGTGGGTGAAGACGTCCCTCGCGCCGGGATCGCAAGTTGTGACCGACTATTTGGAGAAGGCCGGGGTTCAAGACGATCTCAACACGCTCGGCTTCAATCTCGTGGGCTATGGCTGCACGACATGCATTGGAAACTCCGGGCCACTGCCCGAGGAGATTTCTCGCGCGATCCACGATAACGGTCTTGCGGTCGCGTCTGTCCTGTCGGGGAACCGAAACTTCGAGGGGCGCGTCAACAACGATGTGCGCGCCAACTATCTCGCCTCGCCGCCGCTGGTCGTGGCCTATGCGCTTGCGGGCTCGGTGATGATCGATCTCACGACCGAGCCCTTGGGCACGGACAAGGGTGGCAAGCCCGTCTATCTAAAAGACATCTGGCCGTCCTCAAAGGAGGTTGCCAAGCTCGTGCGCAAAGCGGTCAAGAAATCCATGTTCAAGGATCGCTATGGCGATGTGTTCTTAGGCGATCCGGAATGGCAGGCGATCGAGGTTGAGGGCGGGCTCACCTATCAGTGGGACACGAGCTCGACGTATGTGCAGGAGCCGCCCTATTTCACAGGCATGACGCCCGAACCGCTCGCCCTCACCGATATTGAGGATGCGCACATTCTCGGCCTGTTTCTGGACTCGATCACGACGGACCATATCTCGCCTGCGGGTGCGATTAAGGCAGACAGTCCCGCCGGGCTCTATCTTGCCGAGCACGGCGTCGCGCCAGCCGACTTCAATTCCTATGGCTCGCGGCGCGGCAATCATGAGGTCATGATGCGCGGGACGTTCGCCAACACGCGTATCAAGAATCAGATGGTGCCGGGTGTCGAAGGCGGCGTCACAGTCCACTACCCGTCCAACGAACGGATGGCGATGTACGATGCAGCCATGCGTTACAAGGAGGAGGGCCTTCCTCTGGTGGTCTTCGCCGGCAAGGAATACGGAACTGGCTCCTCGCGCGATTGGGCGGCAAAGGGCACGCGGCTTCTTGGGGTTCGGGCTGTTATTGCCATGAGCTTTGAGCGCATTCACCGCTCCAACCTTATCGGGATGGGTATCTTGCCGCTGGTGTTCACCGACAATGCGTCATGGGAAACCCTGGGCCTTGTGGGCAGCGAAACGGTGACGCTCAAGGGCCTCGACGATATTGCGCCAGGGCAGATCGTTGAGGCGTCCATTACCTATCCGGGCGGGAAGGCGCGCCAAGTGCCACTGAAAGTCCGCATTGATACCTATGACGAGCTCGACTATTTCAAAAATGGCGGGATTCTGCATTACGTGCTGCGCTCGCTCGCGAAGGAGGCGGCGTGATGTTTCGCAAAAGGGGCCCGGGCACGTCACGGTCCAATCCTTGGATGTGCTGGTCACTGAGTTGTGACCCTACGCGAGCGGATTTTCCCGGATATTTTTCGCGGGTTCCGGCACACTAGGGTCATGTCATTCTCTACCCTCAGCATGCTGGGTTTCCGCCTTGTCGGTATCGTCGCATGCGCCCTCTTGAGCGTGAGCGCGCTCTCCCAGTCAGGCCGCGCGCAGGCGCCTGAGACGCAGAATACAACGCCGGTGCTACTCGAACTTTTCACGAGCCAGGGCTGTTCGTCCTGCCCTCCGGCGGATGAGTTGCTCAACAAGCTGCGCAATCAGCCTGGCGTGATTACGCTGTCCTTCTCCGTCGACTATTGGAACTATCTCGGTTGGCACGACACGCTCTCGACACCGGAGAATAGTGCCCGCCAGCGCGACTATGCGCTCGCCCGCGGTGATGGCCGCGTCTACACGCCGCAAGTGGTCGTGGATGGCATCAAGCATGTGAACGGCGCCAATGAAGCGGCGATCGAAATGGCGATCCGTACGACGGAGCGGCGGCTTCGGGACGTGAAAGTGTCAATCACCATGCGGGCTGAAGGCGATAGCCTTATTGTGGATGTCAGCCAGGCGCCCGAGAATTCCGATATGCGCCGCGCGACCGTGTGGCTTGCCGTTGCGAAGGATGAAGAGACCGTGGTGATCACGCGCGGCGAGAATCGCGGGCAGAAGATCACCTATTCGCACCCCGTCCGCGATGTCATGCCTGTCGGCGTTTGGAACGGTGAGGCCGTGTCGCTCCGTCTGCCGCTCAAAGATCTCCACGGCATCGGTGCGGACTGTCTCGTGGCGATGTTGCAGGTGGAAGGAGCGGGCCCAATCCTTGGGGCCGCGATGTTCGAGCCTCAATAGCGCGTTCCGCCTCCGCGCCTGAAGCCAACACCCAAACGGCCAAAAGCCAACTTGGGTCCCAAGGCACTCCACAAAAAACAATGGACCAGCTATCGCCGGTCCCAAGACCCTGTGCAAAAAACAAAGGACCGGAGAAAGCCGGTCCTTTGTAGAGCCTCGATAAGAAGTTGGCCCGGTCCAAGAGAAGGCCCCGGGGGGCTGGGGGGCTGAGATTCCGACGCCTCTCAATTTGGACCGGGCCGAGAGGCTACAATCAAGATCGTAGGGATTTGTTTGGCGTGCGGTTGACTGAAACGGGGCGGAACTGTGACTTATGTAACGTTTTGTTACAGTTGGTGTAGTCGTGGAAGGCTTGCCCGGACCGCTTGTATTCCGCGAGGTCCGGGGCCATCATGAGGCTTCCGTCATAGGAGGCGCGCGTTGAGTGAAACCGAGCCAATAGTCTTGCCGCTAGCCCGCAAGGCTGGCGGAGAACAGCATTCGTCTGACGGGGCATTGCGGCGCGAGGGAATTTCCTTCGACCGCGCGGAGCTCTCCCAAATTCTCAATGTCTACGGCCGGAAAGTTGCAAGCGGCGAGTGGCGTGATTACGCGATCGACACTCTTAAGGAAAAGGCCGTTTTCTCGGTCTTTCGGCGTTCCTCCGAGATGCCGCTCTACCGCATCGAAAAAATACCCAAGCTGGCGCGCCGGCAAGGCGCCTATAGCGTTGTTGCAGCGACGGGACTGATCCTAAAGCGCGGCCACGATCTGAGGCACGTCTTGCTGGCTTTGGATAAGGGTCTGAGGCTCGTTCAGGCGTAAGAGGCGGGCATATCTTCGCCAATCGCGGGCGAGCTCCAAATGCCAGACAAAAGAAGAAGCCCCGGAGACGGGGGGGACTCGGGGCTTCTCTGGTTCCTTACGGGGGGAACCTTGTGACGGGGAGGGATCACCCGTCACTGACCGAATCTGGCGACGATCTGCCGATTTTCAACCCACTTGAGGTTGTTTGCTGCCGATTCCGGAAAAACGGCGGTTTTCAACAAAAAAAAGGCCCCGGCGGGGTCGCCGGAGCCTAAGCTGTTGCTTTTGCACTAGCTTCGTTTAGCGGCGGTCGCCCAAGAGCTGAAGCAGCATCATGAACAGGTTGATGAAGTCGAGATAGAGGCGCAAGGCACCCATCACCGCCTTCTTGCCGGCAACCGTGCCGTCGTCCTGCACGCTATACATCTCCTTGATCTGCTGGGTGTCATAGGCGGTGAGGCCAGCAAACACGAGAACGCCAATCACAGATATCGCGAATTGCAGGGCGGTCGAGCCCAGGAACAGGTTCACGAGCGAGGCAAGAATGATCCCGATAAGGCCCATGAACAGGAACGAGCCCCAGGCTGAGATGTCCTTCTTCGTGGTGTAGCCCCATAAGGACAACGCACCGAAGGTCGCCGCGCTGATGAAGAAGACACGCGCAATGCTCTCGCCCGAATAGACCAGGAAGATCGATGCGATCGAGGCGCCCATGAGAGCTGAGAACACCCAAAACGTCGTTTGAGCCGTACTCACGCTCATAGTCCCAATGCGGAATGAGAGAAAGAACACCATGGCGAGCGGCGCGAAGATCACCACCCACTTAAAGGCGCTTGCGAACATCATGTTGCCGAACGAGGTCAAACCCGTGATGGCGCCGTCCGCTCCGGTGACCACCGACATGGCATAGATGGCGTAGGCCACAACGCCTGTGATGGCGACGCCAGAGGCCATGTAGTTGTAGACGCGGATCATATAGGCGCGAAGGCCCTGGTCGATCACAGCCGCATCGGCGCGTCCGACCGATTGCCCATAACGTCTGTCGAGTTCCGCCATTAATGTAAATCCTTTGTGCCGTTTGATCAGGGATGGTTTTGGCCAGAGCCAACTTACCTAAGATATGGTGGTTTTAGGCTATTTCTGCAAGATGAAGAGAGTGTGTCCTACAAATCGGAAACGCCGATCAACTTTGGTGCAGACTCCTATTCAGCCCGCAGATAGGGCGCCGCTTTCGCCGAAAGGACGCGCCAGGTCGTGATGGCGCCGACGCTCAGAACCAATGCGAGCGCGAGCGCGATCGTTCCCGCCGCCGCCCATGGATCGAAGACGAAATCGATATCGAAGGCGAATTTGCAGAGCGCCCAGGCCGTGAGCGTCGCGATCAGGACTGCGAGCAGAGCCGTGGCAAGCCCCAGTATGCCGAACTCGATGAATTCCGCGAGCAGAATGCGTCGCCGAGTGGCGCCGAGGGTCTTGTAGAGCACGGCCAGATAGGTCCGCCGTTGCTGCCCAGCGGATACGGCCCCTGCAAGCACAGCGGCCCCGATCAGAAGCGTGAAGCCTGCGGTGGCGCTGATCGCGGCCATCAGCTTGGCCAGCATGGAGATCGCGGCGTCAACGATGTCGCCAATCTTGATGGCCGTCACAAGCGGGAAACGCTCGGCAAGGGCCTGAATAATTTTAGCCTCTTGATTGGGGGTCGTGCCCTTGGGCAGCTCGAGCGTTGTGACGAGCCGGTGCGGCGCGCCTTCCAGCGTATTGGGCGAAAACACCATGACGAAATTGATGGCAAGCGATTCCCAGTCGATGTTGCGCATGGATGCAATCTTGGCTTCCACATTGCGGCCAAGGATGTTGACGGTGACCATATCGCCGAGCTTCAAGCCTAAACCCTTGGCGAGTTCGCCATCGAAGGAGACAAGCGGGGGTCCGTCATAGTCTTGCGGCCACCATTGCCCTTCTTCCACTTTCGATGAGCCGGGCAGCTTGTCTGTGTAGCTGAGGCCCCGGTCTCCCGACACGACCCAGCGGGCATCGGGAGAGATTTCCGCATCATCGACCGAGACGCCATTCAACGCGACGAGCCGGCCGCGCAGCATGGGCGCGTTGTCCATCTTGGCTTTGGGCTCGACGGCCTTTGACGTCTTCTCGAATGTCACCAGATCGTCCGGTTCCACATCAAGGAAGTAATAGGCAGGCGCATCGATCTCCACATGGCTCTCAATTTCCGAAAGGAGCGAGCCGTGGATCAGCGCCACGGCGATGAGGAGCCCAAGACCCAGACCCAGCGACACGGCAATGGAGCGTGCGAGCGATCCAGGTGCGCCAATGCTCGCCCATGCAAGCGCCAAGGCGGGTGGTTTTGTGCGGCGGTGGCGGGCGGCGAAGCGCTGGACCAAAGCCCCGAAACCGAGGAGCAGGCCAAACGCGGCGAGGATGCCCGCGGAAATGGCTGCAGTAACAATGCGCTCGTCGGAGGCAGCGACCGCCAGCACGAAGAGCGCAAGTCCAGCCGCTGCGGAGCCAATCGCGAAAGGTGCAGCCGAGGCGCCGCGCTCATTGGTGAGACCGGCCCGCATCAGACGGGCAGGCGAGATGCGGCTTGCGCGGCCCAAGGGCCACAGCACGAACAGAATCATGGTTAGAAGACCGGCCAGTGCAGCCACAATCAGGGGGATTGGATGCGGCTCCACGGCGAGCGTGATCGGCAATGCGTCTTCATAAAGTGTCGCGATAACCACTGGCGCCAGAGCACCAAGTACGAGCCCAACGGCAATCCCAACAAGCGCGAGCATCACCGCTTGGAGCATGTAGACATCGAGAACCAGGCGGCTCGTTGCCCCAAGGCATTTGAACGTGGCGATGATATCGCGCTTCTTGGCCATGTAGCTCTGAATGGCGTTGCCAACGCCGATACCGCCCAGAAGAAGCGCCGTCAGCCCAACGAAATTGATGAACTGCGTGAAGCGCTCCGCATTACGCCGCAGCGAAGGCGCAGGGTCCGTCCAATCTCTAATGGCAAAGCCGCTTTGCGGGAATTGAGCCTCCATGGCTTTCCGGGCGGCGGTCAGCCGATTGCGGTCTTCGCCTGCATCGTCCGGCATTTTCACCCGGTAGGTCCAGCGGATGAGACTGCCGGGCTGCACGAGACCGGTCTTTGCCAGCGTCTCCTGCGACATCAGCACTTTTGGTCCGTATGACAGTCTGTCTGCAAGGCGGTCCGGCTGCTGGCTGAGCGTGCCGCCAATCTTTGCTATCGCCTCGCCAATCTTGAGGGTGTCGCCGATCTTAAGCTTTAGACGCTCAAGCAGGATGGGCTGCACCAGCACCGTGTCGGGCTTTCGCCAGGCCGTGCCGGCATAATGGGGTTCGATGACGCTCACCGCGCCATAAAGGGGGTAGGACGTGTCGACGGCTTTCACCTCGACAAGGGCGCTCTTCCCGTCTTCCGCCCGGCCCATTGCCCGAAAGCTTGCGGACTCCGATACGAGCCCAATGTCTCGCATCGCTTTGAGTTCCTTTGGGCCTGCCTGGCGGTGAATGACCTCGAAGGACAGATCGCCGCCGATGAGAAGCCGTCCCTGATTGGCGAGCGCCTTGTTGAAGGCTGCCGCCAGAGAGCCGATCGCGGCAACGGCGGCAACGCCAAGGGCGATGCACACGACGAATACGATGAGCCCGCTGGCGCCAGCGCGCAGTTCTCGCAACGCTATCGTCATGGCGAGCGAGGATCGTTTGGGACCGGAAACGGTTCCGTCGAATGTGGAGGTTGTGGTCACGAGGCGGTCGCGGCCGCGTCTACGCCCTCGCTCACGATCCGCCCGTCTGCCACACTCACGACCCGGTCGCACCGCTTGGCGAGGTCGGCATCATGGGTGATGAGCAGCAATGTTGCGCCTGTCCGCTCTTTCAAGGTGAAGAGCAGATCCATCACAAGCGCGCCTGTGGCGAGATCCAGATTGCCGGTGGGCTCATCGGCCAAAATTAGAGTAGGCCTGGTCGAAAGCGCCCGCGCGATCGCGACGCGCTGCTGTTCGCCGCCGGAAAGCTGGCCTGGAAAATGCGTCATGCGGTGTGCGAGCCCGACCTCTTCGAGGGCATCGCGCGCAATATCCATCGCGCCGTCTTTGCCAAGAAACTCCGTCGGCAGGGCCACGTTCTCGATGGCAGTCATGGTCGGCACCAAATGAAAAGACTGAAACACGATGCCGATCTTGGCTGCGCGCAGCCGCGCAAGGCCATCTTCGTCCAGCGTTCCAAGATCCGTCCCTGCCACGGTGATGGTGCCGGATGTGGCACGCTCAAGCCCCGCGATGACCATGAGCAGGGTGGATTTGCCTGAGCCGCTGGGGCCGATCACCGCCACAGCCTCGCCCAATGGCACGTCTAAATCGATACCCCGTAGAATAGCGACGGCACCCGCGCGCGAGGGGAGTGTGACATGCACGCCTTCAAGCTCGATGGCCGAGCGTTGTCTTAGGGACTGGTCCAATTTCTCGCCTATGGCTGAATGGTGGCAGTTTCGAATCGGCGGAACCGCAAAGTAGCGGCATAAAGTAAGGGCAAACAGGTCCAAATGATGAAACTCCGGTTTGTTCTTTCGAACTTGCTCGCCGCAGGCCTTGTGCTTGGGCTGTCCGTTCTGCCCGCGCGCGCCGCGGCGGAGGAAGCCGTGATCGTGGCGCTCGGGGATAGTCTGACAGCGGGCTATGGCTTGCCCCAAAACCAGTCTTTTCCCGCGCAGCTAGAGGCGGCATTGCGAAAGCGCGGACATGCAGTGCGCATCGTGAATGCCGGCGTGTCGGGTGACACGGCCTCCGCCGGTTTGAAGCGCCTCGACTGGTCCCTGAGCGACGATATTGATGCGGTGATTGTGGAACTTGGCGGGAACGATGCGCTTCAAGGCTTGCCGCCAGCTGCGACCAAAGCGGCGCTTTCGAAGATCATCGAAAGAGTGCAGGGCAAAGGGTTGCCAGTGCTTTTGGCCGGAATGGAGGCCCCGCGCAATCTGGGCAAAGAGTATGTGACATCGTTCGGGGAGATTTATCCGGACCTCGCAAGGCAGTATAAGATACCGCTCTACCCCTTTTTTCTGGAAGGTGCCGCGCTCGATTCGGGGCTAATGCAGCGGGACGGCATTCACCCCAATGCTGAGGGTGTTTCTGTCATCGTTAAGAATATTCTGCCAGACGTTGAAGCGCTGCTAAGCACGTTGCAGCCGAATGAGGATGGATGAGCGAACCGCTGAAACAAGTCGCCGCATTGCCGATCGTGGAGACACCGGAAGGCCCGCTGGTCCTGCTCATCACGACGCGGGGCCGAGGGCGCTGGACAATTCCCAAGGGCTGGCCGAAGTCTGGAACCGCAGATCACCACATGGCGGCCCAAGAGGCGGCCGAGGAGGCGGGTGTCGAGGGTAAGATCGGCAAGACGCCTGTTGGCGCATTCACCTACAAGAAGCGGTTGCACCTGTACTCCTGGGCCAAGTGTGCTGTCGATGTCTATCCGCTTCGTGTCAAGACACATCAACTGGACTGGCGTGAAAAGACGGCGCGGAAAGTGTGCTGGGCCAGCCCGGACAAGGCTGCATCCATGGTCGCGGACGCCGAGCTTGCATCGCTCTTGCGGGACTTGTTCCAGTCCGAGGCCGCCTAGAGGCCTCAAGGCTCCCACGCGCCGTTTGATCTAAAGCTGCCCACGCGCTTGAGTGTGCCGGACGCGGGCTCCAAAATACACTCCAAGAACGATCGAGGGCTGGGGACATATGGCGAATAGGCGAGACAGCGTGCGGGACAGCCGCGCGAAGCGCGTCTCCAATTCGCAGGCCTCCAAGACCCCGCTTCGCCACAGGGCGCTCGAGTCAAAGTCGTCTCTCGACAAGGATCTCCTTAAGATCGAACGGCTGGAGGAGGCCACGCGCGCCGTCTTCGGTGGTCGGATCGGTCTTGTCATCGCACTCGCTTTTTTGGTGGTGGCGGGCCTTCTTGCAGGCAGCCAAGTCGACGCGGGGCAGAACGCCCTTCTCATGGTGGTTGCGGCCGTGATCGGCGGCTACATGGCACTGACGATCGGGGCCAACGACGTGGCCAACAATGTCGGCCCTGCCGTCGGCGCGCGAGCTCTGACCATGACGGGTGCCCTGGCCCTTGCGGCGGTGTTCGAATGCGCGGGGGCCCTGCTCGCGGGCGGTGGTGTGGTCGAGACGATCTCCCAAGATCTGATCGATCCGGCGCTGGTGCCAAACACCGATGTCTTCATTTGGGTGATGATGTCGGCACTCCTTGCCTCAGCACTTTGGGTTCACCTTGCAACTTTTCTGGGTGCCCCGATCTCGACGACCCATGCGATCGTTGGCGGTGTTCTTGGGGCGGGACTTGCCGGTGTCGGCCCCAGCGCGATCGATTGGCTTTTGGTGGCGCAGATCTTCGTCAGCTGGATGACGACGCCGATTGTTGGTGGGCTTGCCGCAGCGAGCCTTCTTGCCTTCATTGAAGTCAATCTCATTTATCAGGAAGACAAGATCGCCGCGGTCCGCCGTTGGGTGCCGGTGCTCGTCGCTGTGATGGCGGCGGTGTTTTTCGCCTTCGTCGCGGTGAAAGC
>Ga0316190_10000516_pt1 | contig 26789 bp, 23 predicted proteins | sample Eddworburrow2_MG_FD_204929 | JGI IMG/M metagenome (GOLD analysis project Ga0316190, IMG submission 204929) | Coastal sediment microbial communities from Maine, United States - Eddy worm burrow 2 | ecosystem: Environmental > Aquatic > Marine > Coastal > Sediment | place: USA: Maine | collected... | reverse complement strand
AACAGCTCAAAGACACTATTATTTTCTTGAGAAAATTAATTCCCGGTGGTAGTGAACATAGTTTTGGAATTCACGTGGCTAAAATGGCAGGAATGCCCGGCTCTGTAATTCATAGAGCCAATAAAATGTTGAAAAAACTTGAAGAAAGTCATAGCTCTGAAGAAATAAAAGATAAATTAAAACAAGTTACTGAAGAAGATGTGCAGTTAAGTTTTTTTAAACTCGACGACCCTTTGTTGGAAGATATTAAAGAAGAAATATTATCAACAAATATTGATACACTCACTCCCATCGAAGCCTTGATGAAGTTAAATGAGATCAAAAGGATGCTGACTAAAAAATAGATTCATTGTTATCTTTATTGATTTAGCCCGAAAAGGCATTAAAAATTATTATCTTGTTATTCAAAAATTAGATCAATGAAAAAACTCTCTCTATTTTCAATTTCAGCTATTTTTATTTTATTAGGATGCCAGTCAAATACGGATCAGAATTCCAAGATTTCTATAAATGTTTCTTTTTCAGATACGGTAAGTCATAATAATTTGGACGGAAGATTATTACTGATGCTTTCTAATAATAATAAAGACGAGCCTCGCTTTCAAATTGGAGTTGGTTTACAACATCAATTAGTATATGGAATGAATGTTACAGAATTAGCGCCGGGCAAAACAGCAACTTTTGATGAAGCTGTTTTAGGATTTCCTATTGAAAGTTTGAAAGATATAAAACCGGGGGATTATTATGTCCAGGCTTTATTGCATGTTTATGATACTTTTAATCTTTCGACAGGACAAACGGTAAAACTACCCATGGACCAGGGTGAGGGGCAAAAATGGAATAAATCTCCCGGAAATTTATATAGTAAACCTATGAAAATAACTGTTACCGAAAATGGTGTAGAAAAAATAAATATTATTTTAGACCAGGTTATACCTGAAATAAAAGATCCGGAAGATACAGAGTGGATAAAACATATTAAAATAAGGTCTGAAAAGTTGTCTGCCTTCTGGGGAAGGGATATTTATTTAGGAGCTCATGTTTTATTGCCTAAAGGGTTTAAAGAACATCCCGAAGCTAAGTATCCTTTGATGATTTTTCATGGTCATTTTCCTTCAGATTTTGGTGGTTTTAGAACAACTCCCCCAGATGCTGATCTAAAATCGGAATATTCTGAAAGATTTAAAATTGAAGGATATAATATTATTGAACAACAAGAAGCATATGACTTTTATAAACGATGGAATGAACCTGATTTTCCTAGATTTTTAATAATTGAAATTCAACATCCAACCCCGTATTATGATGATTCCTATGCTGTTAATTCTGCTAGTCAGGGGCCCTATGGGGATGCCATCACATACGAATTAATTCCTGCTATAGAAAAGCAGTTTCGAGGGCAAGGAGAAGGCTGGTCACGTTTTCTTTATGGTGGGTCAACCGGTGGATGGGAAGCCTTGGCAGTACAAGTGAAATATCCCGATGAATACAATGGTTGCTTTGCTGCATGCCCAGACCCAATTGATTTTAGCAACTATTGTTTAACTAATATTTATGAAGATAAAAATGCATATTATTATCAAAGCGAACATAAAAAAGTGGAAGTACCTTCACGCCGGGATTATCTAGGGAATATTTCATCAACCTTAAAGCAAGAGAATCATTTGGAGTTGGTATTAGGGGATAAATCCAGATCTGGACAACAATGGGATATTTGGGAAGCTACCTATTCTCCTCAAGGTAAAGATGGATACCCAGTTAGAATTTGGGACAAATATACAGGAGATATTGATCATGAAGTTGCTAATTATTGGAAAGAGAATTATGATCTTAAGTATATTCTAGAACGGGACTGGGATAAATTAGGTGACAAACTGAAAGGTAAAATTCACATCTATTGTGGAGATATGGATAATTACTATTTGAATAATGCGGTGTATCAGATGGAAAGTTTTTTAGAAAGCACCACTGATCCGTATTATAATGGCGAAGTAGATTATGGTGATAGAGCAGAACATTGCTGGAATGGAGATCAACAAAACCCTAATCACATATCCAGATTACGATATAATACCATGTATGTTCCTAAGATCATGAAGCGTATTGCGGAAAGTGCACCAAAAGGATCGGATCTAACCAGTTGGCGATATAAATAGAAAAAAGAACATCTTTATGTTGATCGCTTCTCAAATCATGGATTTGTAGTATCTTTGCATTCAATTTAAACATTATGCATTTTTTATTTATCAGTGGTGCAGAAATATTTGTAATATTTGTAATAGTATTAATGTTATTTGGTGCCGATAAAATACCTACCATTGCCAAGGGTTTAGGGAAAGGTATGCGTCAGCTAAAAGATGCTACTAACGATATTAAACGTGAAATTCAAGACACTGCAGAAAAGCAAGGCATTGATACTGAATTTACAAATGATATCAAAAAAGAAGTAACTAAAATTAAAAATAAGGTTCAAGACAACCTAGACGATTTTACAGGTCCAATAAAACGTAAATTATAAATTGTCCTTTCTAGAAAAAATTATCGATTACGATAAAGAGCTCTTTATCTATTTAAATTCACTAGGTTCTGAACCCTGGGATAATTTTTGGGTAACTCTTACAAATCAATTTAGTTGGATTCCGCTTTTTGCCTTACTTCTTTTTTTGATTTTTAGATCTTACGGATGGAAAAAAGGATTGCTTTTAATGGTCATAACGGCCTTATTGATTACTTTTTCTGATCAATTTGTTAACTTGATAAAAGACTATTTTGGTAGGCTTCGACCCAACAATGATACCACTATTAATGAGATGATAAGAGTTTTAAGAGGGCCGCGAAGTTTCAGCTTTGTATCCGGACATTCTACTACTTCTTTTGCAGTAACCACTTTTATCATAGCATCAATGAAAAAACATTATAAATATCCATTGTTGTTACTAATTTGGCCTATCCTTTTTGCTTATAGCAGAATATATGTTGGGGTTCATTTTCCAATAGATATTTTTGTAGGAATGCTTCTGGGTATTTTAATTGGATATATTTTTTATAGAATTAGTTTAACGCTACTTAATAAAATATCTGGGAAAAATAAAATTACTTAAATTCAATTTTATTTAACTCTACTAATGGTAATCCCATCTCTTATGGGTAACATTATTGTTTCAATTCTTGAGTCGTTTTTTAGTAATTTATTATAGCTAATTAGTGCTTTAGTGTCTTCATCTTTAGGGTCAGGAGTTTCAACCACCTTACCGCTCCAAAGAACATTGTCAGATAAGATAACGCCTCCTTTATTCATTTTATCAATTACCAAGTTAAAATAGTTTGAATAGTTACTTTTATCTGCATCAATGAATACGAGGTCAAATGAAGCTTTAATTGTTGGTATAATATCTAACGCATCTCCTAAATATTGCCTTATTCGATTTTTATAGGGCGATCTGTTAAAATATTTCTTTTGAAAATCTACCAGTTCCTCATTATGATCAATGGTATGTAATAATCCGTTTTCATTTAACCCCTCTGCTAAACACAAAGCAGAATAGCCAGTGTACGACCCAATTTCTAAAATAGATTTTGGTTTCATTAATTTTGATAACATGGCTAAAATACGACCCTGATAATGGCCACTAAGCATTCTTGGTGTCAATATTTTTTGCCAGGTTTCTTTATTTAGTTGCTTCAGTAATTCAGGCTCATCCTCTGAATGAGATACAAGGTATTGTTGCAAAGTTTTAGGTAGAAAATCCATATAATTTATTTAAAATAAAAAAGCAGAACCAAAGTTCTGCTTACAAATATAAACACTATAAATTCTATTTAATTCTTTTAACAACTTCAGTTTGCAACACTTCCTTTTCCTTCTCAGATAGCTTATGTTCATCTTCACCTTTGTGTAAATGTTTATTGCAAACTTCTGTCAAAATTATATTCTGTTTAGAGTATTGCCGACATTTTTTACAAATAAAAATATGTATACCCAATTTTAATTTCTCCCAAAACGACGCTTCTTTATACTGATTTTTATTACAAATTGCCGTTGCTTCATCACAATTAATAAAAAATTTGTTACTCATTTTATGTTATTTTGAAAACCAATTATCTTCTAAACATTTTCTTAGCTGATGTCTGGCCCTATGGATTATCACCCAGAGATTAGACGCCGTTATACCTAGTTCATTACAGATCTCTTCTGTTTCATAATGTTGTACATTTTTCATTAAAAACACTAATCTATATTTTTCTGGTAAATTTTTAATACAACTATCCAAGGCGCTTTTAAGTTCATCATTTTCTATATTCTTTTCAGCTTCATTGTCCCACATCTTAGGGACTCTCTCTTCTAGCCAAGTGCCCTTTTTATCTCCATCTTCATAAAAATTAACTCTAATTTCTGCTTTTCCTTTTGCCGAATTTATCTTACGGTAATGATCAATAATTTTGCGTTTCAAGATAGATATTAACCAAGTTCTTTCAGAGGCTTGTCCTCTGAAATTATGTTGTGCTTTTAAGCCAGAAAAGAAAGTTTCCTGAACAATATCTTTAGCCAACTCTGAATTGTCAACTCTGGTAATTGTATAGTTGAATAAGTAATCAGAATGAGCGCCAACCCAATTATTAGGATTTAAAGTATGTTTAGGTTTTTCGGCCATTAAAATCTATTTTTAAATACTTTTAAGAATGTAAATATAGTTTTAATTTTTATTTACCAATAGGAAAAACAGCATCTCCCCTGCTTATAATAGGGAAAAATTTACAGCGATTATATAACCATTGTAAGAAGCTGAGAATAATATGTTTGATTCGCTATTGTGTCCGCAATCTATTCCTCGATCCTTCCATTTACTACACGGTCACTATTTTTTCTCTTTATACAACCCGATGGCCTTGAATTTTAACGGGTTCGTTTCTGAGTTTTTTTTCTAACATTTGTTTCTAAAAATTTAATAATATATTCCGCTACATTCTCTTTTGTAAACGCCTCAATACCCTGAAATCCAGGGGACGCATTTACTTCTATAAGTAATGGTCCTTTTTTTGAACGGATCATATCAACTCCTGCTACAGGCAAACTTAAATATTTAGCAGCCCTCAAAGCTATCTTTTTCTCGTTATCAGAAACTTCTACTTTTTCTCCTGTTCCTCCTCTATGGATATTAGACCTAAAATCGCCTTTTTCGCCAATTCTCTTCATGGCCGCCACGACTTTATTACCAACCACGATGACCCTTATATCCTCACCATTAGATTCCTCAACAAATTCTTGCAATAAAATACTTGCATTCATATTATAAAAAGTATCTATGATTGATTTGGCGGATTTTTTAGATTCAGCTAAAATAACTCCCATACCTTGGGTCCCCTCTTGTAATTTAATAATTACCGGCGGTCCGCCCAAAAGTTCAATTTGCTCGTCAATATTTATAGGATCGATTGAAAAAACTGTTTGAGGGATAGGAATATTTTTTCTATTCATTATCTGAAGTGTTCTTACTTTGTTTTGGGCTCTTAAAATCCCTAAAGAATGGGCAGTACTAAACACCCCGTTCATTTCAAATTCTTTTACAATTGCCGCACCGTGCCTGCCCACAGACACTCCTATTCGAGGGATAATAACATCAGGTTCATTAATAATGTTTTTACCTTCAAAAAATATTTGCGGCCTACCTATACCTAGTTTTACTGAGCATTTAGTGTGATTAATAATACGAACTATGTGTCCTCTATTTTCAGCTTCCTCAACTAACCTCTTCGTTGAATATATATTCTCACCAACGGAAAGTAAATATATTTTCACAACTTTGAATTTAGTATTGTTCGTTTCATTAAATAGCTATTAGTGATTAAAAGTACAGATATTATTTTTCTAATTAAAATAGTAATAGCTAGTAAAAAAAGATTTTATCATTTTTACTAGCTATACGTTTTATCGCAATACCTTATATAAAATCTAATCTTTCATAAGACATATTGCTCTGTTATATTCGTAATTCATACGAGTAATATCTAACAATTGTACTTCTTGTGGGCAAACCATAGCACAGGCTCCTGTATGAGTACAGCTGCCAAAACCTTCTTCATCTTGAGCATTGACCATCCAAATAACTCGTTCCATACGCTCTATCTGACCTTGTGGTAACTTCGCCAAATGACCCACTTTTGCTGATACAAATAACGCGGCTGATGAATTTTTACAAGCGGCAATACAAGCGCCACAACCAATGCAAGCCGCACTATCAAATGCGCTTTCTGCTATTTTGTGATGAATAGGTATCGAATTGGCTTCAGGAGCCATTCCTGTAAAAGACGTGATATAGCCCCCTGCCTGTATAATTCTATCCATTGATGTTCGATCTACCTTTAGATCTCTAATTACAGGAAATGAATTTGCTCTGAATGGCTCAATAAAAAGGGTGTCACCATCGTTAAAAGACCTTAAGTGGGTTTGGCAAGTCGTATAATGTGACTCAGGCCCATGTGCTTGACCATTAATCACTAATGAGCATTGCCCACAGATTCCTTCCCGGCAATCATGATCGAATTCAACCGTTCGTTCTCCTTTAACCGCTAATTGCTCATTAAGTACATCTAACATTTCTAAAAAAGACATGTCTAAGCTTAAATCTGATAATTCATAGGTTACTATTTTTCCCTTTGTTTTGGCGTTTTCTTGTCGCCATATTTTAAGTGTCAGTTTCATAATCTTAATTATTTATACGAGCGAACTGTTGGTTTAATTTCAGTGAATTCGAGCGGTTCTTTATGTAATTTCCAGTCTTTTCCCTGTTGCCATTCCCAGGCAGAGGAATACATATAATTTTCATCATCGCGCATTGCTTCTCCTTCTTCAGTTTGGTAATCTTCACGGAAGTGAGCACCACAACTTTCTTTTCTATTTAAAGCATCAACAGCCATTAGTTCGGCTATTTCAAGATAGTCTGCCAAACGTCCTGCTTTTTCTAATTCTGAGTTAGGGCCATTTTCATCTCCGGGTACAGCAGCATTTTCCCAGAATTCTTTGCGCAATTTTTTAATTTCTTCTATAGCCCAAATCATGCCTTTTTCATTTCGAGACATGGCAACTTCTTTAAACATGATCTTGCCCAGCCTTCTATGAATTTGATCTACGGGCATTGTTCCTTTAATAGCTAATAATTTGGCCACTTGATCCTTTACCATTTTTTCAGCTTCATCAAATTCAATTGTCTCGGTTGGAATAGGCCCGGTACGGATATCATCTGCCAAATAATTTGAAATGGTATTAGGTAAAATAAAATTACCATCAACTGAAGCCTGTAAAAGTGAATTTGCCCCTAAGCGATTTGCCCCATGATCAGCAAAATTTGCTTCACCAACAGCGAATAAACCGGGGATACTAGTTTGTAATTCATAATCTACCCACAAACCTCCCATAGAGAAATGGGCGGCAGGAGATATTTTCATAGGTTCTTTATAAGCATTTATTGCCGTAATTTTTTCATACATAGTAAAGAGATTCCCATAGCGTTCCTTAATGGTGTCTTCTCCTAATCGCTCAATAGCAGTTTTAAAATCAAGATATACCGCATTTTTCAACGGCCCTACCCCAAATCCTGCATCCATTCTTTCTTTGGCGGCTCGAGAAGCGACATCGCGAGGTACCAAATTGCCAAAAGCCGGATAACGTCGTTCCAAATAATAATCTCTATCTTCTTCTGGAATATCACCCGGTTTACGTTTATCATCTCTTTTTTTTGGCACCCAAATACGTCCATCATTACGAAGAGATTCTGACATCAATGTCAATTTAGATTGATGCTCACCAGATTGTGGTAATGCTGTGGGGTGAATTTGTGTCCAAGATGGATTTGCAAAATAAGCGCCTTTTTTATGAGCGCGCCAATTTGCTGAACCATTAGAATTCATCGCTAAAGTAGATAGATAAAATATTTTACCAAAGCCACCCGTACCAAAAACTATCGCATGTGCTGCATACCGTTCTATCTCTCCTGTATCTAAATTACGGGCAATAATGCCACGGGCTTTACCATCGACTATTACGATATCTAATATCTCATGCCGACTATATTGTTTTAATTTACCTACCTTAACTTGCTTCATCATAGCTTGATAAGTAGCCAATAATAATTGTTGACCGGTTTGACCACGAGCGTAGAAAGTTCGAGATACAAGAACGCCTCCAAAAGATCGATTGCTTAGATAACCACCATACTCACGTCCAAAGGGGACACCTTGGGCTACCATATGGTCAATCAGATCAACAGAGACCTCTGCCATTCGATATACATTTGCTTCACGTGATCGAAAATCACCACCTTTAATCGTATCATAAAACATGCGATACACATTATCTCCATCATTTTTATAATTCTTTGCGGCGTTTACCCCACCTTGTGCAGCAACAGAATGTGAGCGACGAGCGGAATCTTGAAAGAAGAAAACTTTCACATTATATCCTAATTCAGCTAATGAAGCTGCTGCACCACCACCTGATAATCCGCCTCCAACAACAATAACATCTAATTTTTTGCGGTTTGCAGGATTAACAATTCGGGTTTTGGCAAGGTAATTTTGCCATTTATCTTTTAAAGGTCCTTCCGGAATTTTTGCGTTAAGAGCCATAATTCTATTTTATTTGAAGTAAAGAATGATAGGAATGCTGGCATATAAAATTGCCATAACTAAAGAAAAATATAGTGCAATAAGCTTGATGGTGTTCATCATTTTTTTGGGATATATTCCTAAAGAACGATGTGCGCTTTCAATACCATGTACTAAGTGAAATCCTAATGCAATAATTCCTATCTCGTAGATAACAACATACCACCAAATTTTAAAAGTAGCCAATACTAAATTGTATAAATCATGCTCAATTTTTAGCACCTTATATTGTAGCCAAAACTGCACCATATGTAATACAATAAATAAACCTATTACTGTTCCTAATACGCCCATATTACGAGAATACCAAGTACTTGTATCCGTATCAGAAACCTGATATTTTTCTCCCTGAGATTTCCTGTTATGTAAAGTAATTAATAAGGCATCTACAATATGTGCTAGAATAGCAGCATATAAAACCCACGCAACAATAGTAACGGGCCAAAAATGTACTAAAAAGTGAGAATATGCATTGTACATATCATGCACATTTTCTACATCACCCCAGAATTCTATCGGGAAAAATGAATTTGGAATTACCAATATAAGGTTTCCTGCAAGGTGTATGATAAGAAAGAAAATAATGAAAAGCCCTGTAAAGGCCATTAGATTTTTTCGGCCGACTGATGTTTTAAATAATCCCTTTTTAATTGCCATAAGGATAACTGTTTTGTATTTAACATTCAAAGATAAAAGAGAATAATTTTTTCAATCATGACATTTATCAGAATCCATTGTATTCTATTTAAAAGAACCATCATTTATATCCAATCTAAATTATAGCGATATATTTAATCATATAATTCATAATCCCTAATCAAATGTTTATATTTGAGTTTTTAAAATCAATCTAAAATGAGCGGATTTTTATCTTCATCAATTGCAAGGAAAGTTGCTATGGCGTTGTCAGCACTTTTTCTAATTTTTTTCTTAATTATTCATTTAACGGTCAATATTACTTCTCTTTTCAGTGAAAACGTATTTAATGAATTATCTCATTTTATGGGAACAAATCCATTAATTCAATTTGCTTTACAACCCGTACTTATTTTCGGTGTCGTTTTTCACTTTGTTATGGGCTTTGTATTAGAGATTAAGAATAGAGGGGCACGAAATGTAAAATATGTTAAGTACAATGGTGCTGCTAATGCTACATGGATGTCACGAAATATGGCAATTAGTGGTGGCGTTATTTTAATATTTATTGTTATACACTTTTTAGATTTCTGGATTCCGGAACTAAACACTAAATATGTCCTTGGAGATATGTCAGGAATTACGAAAGGTGAAGAAGGTTATCGATATTTTGCAGAACTACAACACAAATTTATGAGTCCATTAAAAGTAGGGATCTACGTAGTGGCATTTGTCTTATTATCACTGCACTTATTGCATGGATTTCAATCAGCTTTCCAATCTATTGGATTCAATAATAAATATACAACATGGGTGAAATCTTTAGGAACAATTTATTCGATTGTTATTCCATTAGGATTTATTATTATCGCTCTTTATCATCATTTTAACCATTAATCTTAAAAAAATATGACGACTTTAAATTCAAAAATACCAAAAGGTCCAATAAAAGATAAATGGACAATTTATAAAGACAAAATAAACTTAGTAAATCCAGCTAATAAGCGTAATATAGATATTATCATTGTGGGTACCGGATTAGCCGGAGGTTCTGCTGCCGCAACATTAGCCGAATTAGGATACAATGTAAAAGCATTCTGTTTTCAAGATTCTCCACGAAGAGCACACTCAATTGCTGCGCAAGGCGGTATTAATGCTGCTAAGAACTATCAAGGTGACGGTGATTCAACATATAGATTATTCTATGATACCGTAAAAGGAGGTGATTATCGTTCTCGCGAAGCTAACGTCCATCGTTTAGCTGAAGTTTCCACGAATATTATCGATCAATGCGTGGCCCAAGGTGTTCCTTTTGCTCGTGATTATGGTGGATTACTAGATAACCGCTCTTTTGGAGGTGTATTAGTTTCACGTACTTTTTATGCTAAAGGGCAAACGGGGCAGCAATTATTATTAGGAGCATATTCAGCAATGAATAGACAAATAGCTCGTGGTAAGATCAAAATGTATAATCGCCATGAAATGTTAGATATTGTGCTCGTTGATGGTAAAGCAAGAGGTATTATAGCAAGAAACTTAGTTACGGGTGAAATTGAGCGGCATTCGGCTCATGCAGTCGTTTTAGGAACTGGTGGTTATGGAAACGCCTTCTATTTATCAACTTATGCTATGGGTAGTAATGTAACAGCTGCATGGAAAGCTCACAAACGTGGTGCTTTTTTTGCCAACCCTTGCTTTACTCAAATTCACCCAACATGTATTCCAGTTTCTGGAGATCATCAATCTAAATTGACATTGATGTCAGAATCTCTTCGTAATGATGGTAGGATCTGGGTTCCTAAAAATCTAGAAGATGCAAAGGCTATTCAAGAAGGAACATTAAAACCCACTCAACTTACAGAAGAGAACAGAGATTATTTCTTAGAACGTCGTTATCCAGCTTTTGGAAACCTTGTGCCTCGCGATGTTGCATCAAGAGCAGCTAAAGAGCGTTGTGATGCTGGTTATGGTGTAAACGCAACTGGCGAAGCTGTCTATTTAGATTTTGCTGCTGCTATACATCGGTACGGCAAAGAACAAGCTCACATTAAAGGCTTAGATGAAAATGATACCACATTAGTTACCAAATTAGGAAAGGAAATTATTAAGAGTAAATATGGAAATTTATTCCAAATGTATGAGAAAATTATCGACCAAAATCCATATGAAACTCCTATGATGATCTATCCTGCGGTTCACTATACCATGGGTGGAATTTGGGTTGATTATAATTTAATGACAACGGTACCTGGGTTATATTGTATAGGAGAGGCCAACTTCTCTGATCATGGTGCGAATCGATTGGGTGCTTCTGCTTTAATGCAAGGGTTAGCCGATGGCTATTTTGTGTTACCTTATACCATAGGAGATTATTTGTCTGATGACATTAGAACTGGACCTGTTTCAATCGAAACATCAGAATTTGAGGAAGCAGAAAAGGAAGTAAGGGCCAAAATTGATAAGTTAATAAATAATAAGGGTACTCATTCAGTAGACTATTTTCACAAACGTTTAGGAAAAATTATGTGGAACAAATGTGGAATGTCTCGCAATGCAAAAGATTTAAAAGAGGCTATAACTGAGATTGCTGAGCTCAGAAAAGAGTTTTGGAAAGGAGTGAAAATTCCGGGAAATGCTGATGAATATAACGAAGAATTAGCGAAAGCAGGTCGTGTTGCCGATTTCTTGGAGTTAGGGGAATTATTTGCGAAAGATGCATTACAACGTGAAGAATCTTGTGGAGGACATTTTAGGGAAGAACATCAAACCAAAGAGGGGGAAGCTAAACGCAGAAAGGAATTTCAATATGTTTCTGCCTGGGAATTTAAAGGAGAACCTAAGGATGCTACTCTTCATAAAGAAGAGTTAAAATACGAAGATATAGAAGTTAAAGAAAGAAGTTATAAATAGGAAAACAATGAAATTAACCTTAAAAATTTGGCGGCAAAAAGATGCTAATACTAAAGGCAAAATCGTGGAGTATCAACTTAATGATATATCTCCAGATATGTCTTTTCTTGAAATGCTAGACGTTTTAAATCAAAACCTAATTGATAAAGATGACGAGCCTATTGCTTTTGATCATGACTGTCGCGAAGGAATTTGTGGCATGTGTTCCATGTACATAAATGGACGAGCACATGGCCCTGATAGAGAAATAACAGTTTGCCAATTACACATGAGAAGTTTCAAAGACGGAGACACGATCTATATAGAGCCATGGCGTGCTAAAGCCTTTCCTGTAATTAAAGATTTGATTGTTGACAGGTCAGCCTTTGACCGTATTCAACATGCTGGTGGATTTATTTCTGTGAATACATCGGGAAATACTCAAGACGCAAATAATATTCTAATTTCTAAATATGATGCGGACGAAGCTATGGATTCTGCCACCTGCATAGGATGTGGGGCCTGTGTCGCCAGTTGTAAAAACTCCAGTGCTATGCTTTTTGTTTCTGCTAAAGTATCGCAGTTCGCCTTGTTACCACAAGGAAGGATTGAAGCTACGCAGCGTGTATTGAACATGGTTAAACAAATGGATGAAGAAGGTTTCGGTAACTGTACAAATACTGGTGCCTGTGAAGTTGAATGCCCGAAGAGTATTTCTCTTACGAATATTGCCAGAATGAATAGGGAATATTTAAAAGCGAGCTTATAAGGTTGGTGCCATAGACTACGTCGAATCTTTGATTTCTGATCAAAGCGAAGTGTATCTTATAAAACAAAAATCCCAAGCTTAATGCTTGGGATTTTTTCTTACTGCTTTACAAGTTTTTTAAATATAAACCCACTATCTGTTCTTATATTTAAAAAGTATAACCCTTTAGATAATTGTGAGGTCATTAAAGTGTTGTCTCCAGGACCTAATTTTCCTTTTTTCAATACCTGACCATTTACATTAACTATGGAGTAAGTTGATTCTTCATTTAAAGTAATAGTAAGTTTCTCATTAACTGGATTTGGATACATCGTAAAACTTTCTAAATCAAAATCTTCTGTGCCCAAAGAACCACAATTTTCGCTAAAAGAACATTGTGGATCTATATTAAACCACATGCTAGCTGAATAGGTCGCATCATCTACGTCTATGCAAAAAAGATTTGGATTAGTTAATGCTACAAAATCAAAAATAAGAGTGTTGTTTCCGTTTCTAAAATCTAAACTTGATAAATTATTAGCATTACACCAAAAATATTGTAATGCAACATTTTTTGTTAGATCTAGATTTGTCAATTGATTAACGCCACAATAAAATAAATATAAATCAACATTCTCACTTACATCTATTGTTGTTAATTGATTGTTATCGCAAATTAAAGCTGTCAAAGCAGTATTATTACTTACATCTAAACTTGTCAAATTATTATTATCACATTTTAATTCTGATAAGCTTACAAAGTCTTCAATTCCCGTTAAATCACTAATACCTAGTTCTCCAACATCTAATGTTGTTACTGTATTAATATTTGCTGTTGTTACAGTATTATCATTAGCAATACCATTTCCCATACTTAACGCATCACCTAAAGTAACAGTATTGCCAGAAGCATCGTGTGTTTCTAAATAATTTTCAAAATTGTCATCGGGTATAGTGGTGTTTTGTGAAAAGCTTATCAAGCCAATCCAAAACATGATGAATACTAGTAGTTTTGTTTTCATTTTTCATAGACTTAGAGTTATTAATATAAATGACTCATGAAGTTATAAAATCCGACTAAAAAAGTCAATGATATTGGTCATGTCAGTTTATTTGTTGAGCAATACTTAAAAGAGAATATTTATTGGCAAGACGAAAAAGTTGCTATCATCCTGATCTAAGCAAAGATTCTCAATAAAAAAAATCCCAAGAGGAGTCCTTGGGATTTATAATTTTATTTGCTATTTAGATTTACTTTTTAGGATGAACAAATGTCATTTCTTCTATTAAATTTTTGGCTTCGGCATATTTATCAACAATAAATATCACATACCGAATATCAACCATTATATTTCTACAAATATCAGCGTCATAATTATAATCGCTCATAGTACCCTCCCATACCCGGTCAAAATTTAATCCTATCAGATTTCCATGAGCATCAATGGCTGGGCTTCCAGAATTTCCACCGGTAGTATGATTAGTTCCTAAAAAACAAACTGGTAACTTTCCATTTGCATCTGCATATTGGCCATAATCTTTTGACTTGTACAATTCAAGTAATTTTTTTGGCGCCTCAAATTCATAATCACCTGGAATATTTTTTTCTATAACTCCCTCTAAATAGGATATAGGATTGTAGTACACTGCATCTCTTGGTTTATAACCTCTAACTTGACCGTAAGTTACACGAAGTGTGCTATTGGCATCAGGATAATAACGTTCGTTTGGCATCACATCCATAAGGGCTTTCATATATTGGTTTTGAACAGTATTTATTGAGGTGTTGATACGCTGAAACTTCGGTTCAATTTTAGCATAAAATTCTTCAACAAATGGTTTCGCATATTTATAGGCTGCATCTTCATTCAATTTAGTGAGTACTTCGTTAGTATTTCCTTCTAGAAGTACCAATGCACTATCAAGATTGGTAAAACTACTTTTTTCATAAATAGAGGCGTCAATTTTAGATGTATATAATGGCATAATAGCCTTATAAACACCTTTATCAACCTCAGCATTGTAGTTTTTATGAATACTTTTTAATCTAGAGATCAATGAAGTTCTGGTATTATTAAAAGCATTTTCACTATTATATGCTGCATTTTCTAATTGAATCAATCTGAACATCATTTGCATTAATTCATTATTTCTTACAAAAACCTCATTAAAATTGTTTCTTTTAACATTTACTCTTTCAAAATCGTCATATAATTTTTCAAAGTCTGTAAGAATATGGCCATATTGATCTTTTAATCTTTTTGTTTTGAGTTTTTTGGTAAATTCTCTTTCATAAATTTTCTTCTTATTTATAGCATTACTTTTTTGGATTCCTTGATTTTCTCCTATCCATTTTTTCCAATAATTTGCTATCCTAGCTTGTTTAGACGCATATTGAATTCGAATTTTATCATCCTTTTTCATAAATCCATCAATTACTTTTAAGGCTGCTTCCCTAATAGCAATTTTACTTGGATTCACCTTTTGCGTAATTTGTTCTACGGCAATTGCGGGTAAGTATTCATTGGTGCTCCCTGGAAAACCAAAAACCATGGTAAAATCTCCCTCTGCAACACCATCTAGAGATATTGGCAAAAAGTGTTTCGGAGTATAAGGAACATTATCTTTTGAATATTTTGCAGGAAGGTTATTTTTATCTGCATAAATTCTAAACATCGAAAAATCTCCGGTATGTCTTGGCCATACCCAGTTATCTGTATCAGATCCAAACTTACCAATACTGCTAGGAGGAGCTCCAACTAAGCGAATGTCTTCGAATCTTTCCGTTACAAATAAAAAATATTGATTTCCTTTAAAAAACGCTTTTATATTAGATTTTTGCCAAGGTTCAATTAAAGTGGCTTTTCTAACCGCATTGCTATTACCATCAATCATTGATTGTTTTTCCTTTTCTGTTGAGCCCTCTCCGATACCATCTAAGACTTTATCAGTAACATCTTCAATTCGTACAATAAATTCAACATAAAGACCTTTGTTGGGTAATTCTTCATCTAAACTCATCGCCCAAAACCCATCTTTCAAATAATCGTTCTCCAAGGAAGAATGTGACTGAATTTGGCTAAACCCACAATGATGATTTGTAAGTAATAAGCCCTTAGGTGAAATTACTTCACTTGTACAACCACCATTAAAATGTCCTATGGCATCTTTTAAACTGGAGCTGTTAATATCATAAATATCACTAGCACTAAGTTTGCTTCCCAACGATTGCATTTCTTGCTCGTTCATACCTTGTAACAATGAAGGTATCCACATACCTCCTTGCTGGGCAGAAACATTTATGGCAATAAATAGAATTAGTAATTTAAGCAATTTCATGACTGTATAATTTAATTTACCAAAGTTAAAAAACGCTTTAATAATTAGTAAACTTTTTGTTACTTTATATGAAATAATCTTTTGTAGAAAGACATAAAAAAATTATTGTGAATATTCCCTTTAATTCTAAACTCCCAAATGTAAAAACAACTATTTTTACGGTAATTGGTAAATTAGCCACAGAATACAGTGCTATTAATTTATCTCAGGGATTTCCTAATTTCAATACTTCAAAAGAGTTGATTGATTTGGTGACCATTTCAATGCTTAATGGGAATAATCAGTATGCGCCTATGCCTGGAATATATAGTCTAAGAGAAGCTATTTCTCAAAAAATTGAAAACTTATATAGCGTTACTTATAATCCTGAAACGGAAATCACTATTACAGCCGGAGCAACACAAGCAATATTTACAGCAATTGCAGCATGTATTAAAAAAGATGATGAAGTTATTATTTTTAAACCCGCATATGATTGTTATGAACCAGCTATTGAGCTTTTTGGTGGTAAGACAGTTCCCATTCAATTAGATCCAGAAGGGTTCAAAATTGATTGGCAAAAGGTGAAAGGGTTGATTAGTGCTAAAACGAAAATGATCATAATTAATACCCCTCACAACCCATCAGGCCGGGTATTATCGTATAACGATATGAAACAATTGGAGGCACTTTTAGAAAATTCAAATATTTTGCTCTTAAGTGATGAGGTTTATGAACATATTATTTTTGATGGAGAAAAACATCAAACAGCCGCTTTATTTCCTGGACTTGCCGAAAGGGCATTAATAACTTTTTCATTTGGTAAAACCTTTCATAACACAGGGTGGAAATTAGGGTATTGTATTGCTCCTGCTGAACTTACAAAAGAATTTAGAAAGGTGCATCAGTACAATGTTTTTAGCGTAAATCATCCGATGCAAGTTGCCTTGACCCATTATATTAAAACTCCACAAAATTATCTTGAATTAAGTAGTTTCTATCAGGAAAAAAGGGACTTGTTTTTATCATTGGTTAAAGATTCTCGTTTTGAATTTACACCTTCAAAAGGGACATATTTTCAACTATTAAACTTTGCAACAATCACTGATGAATACGACCATGATTTTGCAGTACGACTCATCAAAGAAAAGAAAATAGCTTCTATACCTGTTTCAGAATTTAACATAAATAATTATGACAGTAAAGTATTGCGTTTTTGCTTTGCTAAAACTGATGATACCATAAAAAGAGCTGCAGAAATTTTATGTGCTATTTAATGCAATGCTGAGTTCACTTTTTGCATAAACTCTCCAACTTTAGAAGGTTCAAGCCATCTCGTTACAACAACAAGGTCATTTTCTTTATCTATTACAATAAAATTACCTCCAAAACCAGCTGCATAATATATGTTTTCTGACAACCCGTCCCAATGGCGACTCCCTTTCTTATTAAGCCACCACATGTATCCATAATTTGCATTAGGTTGTGATGGCGTAATAGATTTTTCAATCCATTTACGACTCAAAAGTTGTTCGTTATTCCACATACCATCATTTAAAAATAATAATCCGAATCTTGCCATATCTTCCGTTGATATAAATATTCCGCCTCCAGAATGACCACCTCCAGTAACTGATTTCATATTAACCCCATCTATTTCTGTCCAAGCATTCTTATATCCGTACCACCTCCAGGTTGTAGAGGCACCTATCTTATCCATAATCCTATCTTTTAGAACCATTGGTAAAGGTTTGCGCCATACATGTGTTAAGGAGTAAGCAAGCACATTTACCCGAACATCATTGTATTCCATAATCGTTCCCGGTTCATTCAATTTCCGAAACTTCCAATCATCTAACCCGCCTTCTCTTGGTGGTCTGTCCGCCCAATCTTTCCCACCCCAAAGTTCACCAGACCAATCAGAGTTTTGCTGTAATAAATGCTTCCAAGTAATTTTTTTATTATGAGCACCATCAAAAGTACCGTCCCAAATATAATTAACAACCTTATCATTTTCACTTGCAATTAGTTTATTATCATATGCCAAACCGGCAACTGTTGACAGGAAACTCTTTGTCACACTAAAGGTCATGTCTACATGTTTTGTGTCTCCCCATTTGGCTATAACATATCCTCTTTTTAGAATCATTCCTGCAGGTCCTCCCCTTTTTTTTGTTGGGCCAAGAATATCATGAAAAGGTTCTTTTTCAAACCCTTTTAAAATTGCAATCCTCAAATCTCTCGAACCACGATACTCGTTCGCTGCTGCAAATGAAATTGCATCATTTAATTCTTCTACATTAATTTTATATTCTAACGGATCCTTTTCTATCCAATCTTTATTACGTTCAGGAAAATAAATGTTGTTTTGAGAATAAATATTACTAATAAAAAGAATTAGGGGGAATATAAATAAGAATTTTTTCATTTCATCATATGTTTAAAAACGCTTTAAATTACTAATTTAATTTTATAAACTCATCGAAAGGATGTAATTTTAGTCTATGCAAAAACATCTTACCATAGCCTTGGTGCAAACTGATCTGGTTTGGGAAAATCCTAATCAAAACAAGATAAACATCTCCAAAAAAATTGGTGCTATTTCTGAAAAAATTGATCTAATTATTTTACCAGAAATGTTTACTACGGGTTTTACAATGAATCCTTTTGAATTTGCTGAAACAATGGATGGTAAAATCATTTTATGGCTTAAATCAGTTGCTAAAACAAAAAGTACAGCCATTACAGGAAGTTTGATCATTAAAGAAAATGGGAAATACTACAATAGGTTGATTTTTGTATTCCCTTCCGGAGAAATTCAGACCTATGATAAACGACATACCTTTACTTTTGCGGGTGAAGATAAAGTATTTACTGCCGGAAATAAGAAATTGATCATAGACTATAAAGGATGGAAAATTTGTCCCCTAATATGTTACGATCTTCGTTTTCCTGTTTGGGCACGAAATGTAGAAAATTATGACGTACTCCTATATGTTGCAAATTGGCCTAAGCCCAGAATTAACGCCTGGAACACATTATTAAAAGCCAGAGCCATAGAAAACATGTGTTATTGCGCTGGTGTTAACAGGGTGGGTGTTGATTCGCGTGGTAATACATATACCGGAAATTCATCGGTATATGATAGCTTAGGGAAAAAAATATCAACTATAAAACCTGATATTGAGGCTACAGAAATAGTAGTGCTAAACAAAGAATCTTTATTAAAAACCCGAGGTACATTTCAATTCTTGCATGACAGGGATGATTTTACATTTCAAAACGACTAAATTAAGGTTCTAACTTATCTGATTCATCCATTTAAACGTATATTGAGTATTAGGCACCACAATACGTTCGGTTATTCGATACATGCGTTCTGGTAGTTTCATTAAATAATCTCTGGCTTTTTCCGCTTCAGCAGTTAAACCTGTAATTTTATCAATTTCCCAGGCTTCATTCAGTTTTTTAATGATGTCAACATAATTAAAACCCGTATAAACTCCCAATCTTTGAGCCACAATCGAAAATTGGTCAAAAATGTCTCCTTTTTGACCGTGAGAATGTCTTAAATGTAATGCGGGCATTACAATTTTATGTTTCATCATATGTTGAAAAGCCAGCATCATCTCGCTAGGATCATGATTAAAAATTTGCCTTACAAATTCAACATATGCTAAATGATGACGCATTTCATCACCTGATATTCTTTTACACATTTTAGCTAATAAGTTATGCCCTTTTTTATGTGCAATTTTTGCTACATTATTATGGGAAACGTACGTAGCAAGTTCCTGAAAACTAGTATAGACAAAATTCTTATAAGGGTCACGAGCTGTTCCTATATCAAATCCGTCAGCGATCAAATGTTGCGTAGTAATTTCAATTTCTCGCATGTTTACTCTACCTGACAAATACAAGTATTTGTTCAATACATCTCCATGTCTATTTTCTTCTCCAGTCCATGCTCGTACCCATTTAGCCCAACCATTATCGCCCCCATCTTTGTTATGCTGTGAAACGCCCTCAACGTCAAGCAACCATGATTCGTAAGTTGGTAATGCCTCTTCTGTAATGGTATCAGCCACCAATACAACCCAAAAATCGTCTTCTAATTCTTTTGAAAGTTCCTTTATTTCCTTTACCTCATCAATAAAGTTTTTACTTTGAGAGTTAGGCAGAAAATCAGTAGGCTGCCAAATTTTCTCAGGTTTTATCAAGAATTTTTCAACAAAGGAGTCTATACTCTTTTCGAGCGTTAACATCACTTCTAATCGGATATTATATAATGACATGTTTTTAATATTAGTTGTTGCGAATCTATTTCTTTTTTATCTGCCTTTTTAACTTTTGCAAATAAATCTTCATATTTCAAAAACATAATTTAATTGATCTTTGAAATAAAATTCCTTCGTGATATTTATCTCACAGCAAATTATCTATCAGAATTTGATCTTTATGTACCGCAAAAAAACGTAGAAATATTAATGTGATTGGAATTATTCTATTGGCCAAACCAATGGCTCCAAGGAATTCTACTCAAAACAAAAAGTAGCCCTAAACCATAAAAAATAGCTAGGGTTTTAAATTTACCTTTATCCGTGGTTTGTTTTTTATGTTTAGAAAAGCCTACAGTAATTAATACTATGGCAAGAATCATCATTAAAGGATGTTCAACGGTATATAATCTTATTACGGCATCTTTCATAGTAGCTCCCATGCCTATTTCTCTCATGCTTTCATAATAGGGCGAAACATAATATACTATGAACCCTAGTATTAACTGAATATGTATTACAATTAAGGTAAAAAGAGAAATTCTTAGATCTTTATCTGTGAATTTTTTATTTTTTGATAATCCTATTATTGCATTTACCACTGCTATAACTAGCAATAAAACTGCTAAATATGCCCAATAAGAATGTACTGTTTTGATCATGATCTTTAATTTTTGATTTGGGCAAACCTACATAAATTTTTTCATTTTTAAAAAATTAACACAAAATGAAAAAAAATTATAGTTAAGTTACTTCCCCCTAAAATCTTATAAACAGAAAAAAAGGAATGTTCTCGTGTTCAAGCAAAAAAAAACCTCACTTTCGTGAGGTTTTTTATAAATAATTATATTATTAGTTAAAGATATATCTCAACCCAAATTGCATTTGCCATCTAGAGCTTTGAATACCACTATCATCAATATCATACAAATTATCAGCAATATCAGGGTCAAAACTAAATACCGGAGAGGTACCATTTTGTTCAGTTCTTAACAATTCAATTTCTCCAAAATTAGGCGCAAATTGACGAACACCCCAATCTTTATTAAGTAGATTGGTAAGATTAAATATATCTAACGAAGCCTGTAGGGTATGCGTTTTATTACCAAACTTAATTGAAAAATCTTGTAAAACTTTTAAATCTACAACATGACTCCAAGGAGATCTTTCTGCGTTAACTTCTGCATATTTTCCTCTTCTGCTTCTTAAGTAATCATTCCCCTCAATGAATTCATCTAAAGCATTCCATTGTTCTGCTGACGTTAGGCCGTTTGCCCCATCTAATAGATTTATCTGTGAAGAGTTTGAAGGCACATAGATAAGAGCATTATCTCTTGAATCATCATTTAACACGTCTCTTCCTTCATCATAAATATATGAAAAAGAACCACCGTTAACACCTTCATAAAACAAACCGAAAGTAGTTTTTAGATTGTCATTCCATTTTAATTCATAAGAAGCATTTGAAGTAACTCTATGCCCTTGTGCATATTGAGATCGACGTACTGAATTAACAGTATTTTTACCATTGACACTTAGTATATTTCTCCACTGTGAAGAGTTTTGAGAACTGGTTGCTTCAAATAAAGTTTGTGAATCACCATAACCGTAAGAAACACTACCGAAAAATCCATTTGAAAAAGGTTTGGTTATAGTTATGGAGCTATTCCATGAATAACCTTCACTAGTATTTGAACCTAAATATATTCCAAAATAAGTCCGGTCAATTCTATCACCTCTATCCCAATAAGGGCGAGTATCTCCAGGACCTTCTAATCTTTGAGAAGGATCCTTAATATTTAAGTTTTCGTAAGTAACTGCAGAAATATTGTCATTATACATTAAATCTACTGATGCTATTAATCCCCATAATGGCAACTTTTGATCAACGGCTAAGTTAATCTTAAACAATTGAGGTAATTTAAAATTACTTGAAAAAAGGTTGATATCACCACCTAATTCTCCTGATCCAACTGCTGCTCCAACTGGTTGTCCATCAGGATCTCCAATGAATGACACACCATCAGGTAAATCATCTTGGTTTGCCGCAGCTACAGTTAAACCATTGTTATTATATACACCACCCGGCCAAACTAAAGGAATTCTTGAAGTAAAAATACCAAATCCACCTCTTATTTGAGTTTCTGATTCTCCATTAACATTCCAATTGAATCCAAATCTGGGAGATATATGTATTGAAGTAGAAACACCTTTTCCAGTTCTTGCTCCTTGCAAATCTTTACCCTGAGCTTCCAATAATGCTACTGTTGTGGTATTGAATTCTTCATTTACCAATCCATCAGCCCAAATAGGAGCGTCAAATCTTAAACCAAAACTTGCTTTAAAATTATCAGAAATTTGAATGTCGTCTTGAGCATAAAATCCTAATTGAAACAGATCAAATTCTGCAGCACCTTCAGAATCATCGCCATTACCTCCAATTAATGAATAACTTCTGTCATAATCGTCCGGTGCAACACCAGTAAGAAAGTCATTCAATGAATCAAAATCGTAATCACCGAAATTCTGTCTCACGAATACATTTCTAATATCAGAAAACTCTAAATGTGTTCCTAAAGTTATTGTATGTCGGCCAGAATAAATTTCAAAATTATCTGTGAATGTGAATATTTTTTGCTCTAAAATATTAGCCGTTGAAAATGGTTCAGAACCAAAAGCAATATCCCCAGAACCATCATCTATAATTACAGAAGGGAAAGGATCTCCTAAAGGGTCTCTGTCATCTAACACAGAAGTATAGGCTATTACTAAATTATTTGATGTTTTTTCACTTAATTTAGAACTCAACTCTAAGGTTGTTGTATTAGTTGTAGACGGGAAAAAGATAGATCTATTGCTAAAATTAATAATTCTATCACTTGATGTTGCTGCGTTTGTTTGTTCAGCTTTTACATAACTATGTTTTAATGATAGTTTATTATTATCATTAATATTCCAGTCTAATTTAGCGATTAGTTTATTACTTTCCAGTTGATCAGATGTAGTTAAATATGTACCAGGGTCATATCCATAATTATCAATAAGAAATTGTCTTAAGCCTTGAATATCACTTTCTGATGCATCTCCGTCATAGTTTCCATAAGTGAAAGGTCTTGGAGTTACATCTTCTTGTTTTTCGTAATTTACAAAATAAAATAATTTATCTTTTACAAGAGGACCCGCAACTCTAACACCATACGTTTTAGCCGAAAAATCATCTAATTTTTCCCTACTTCCTCCTGAAGGAACATCATCTACCGGAGTTTTTCCTGCAAATGATTCATTTCGAATAAAACCATAAACAGACCCTTCAATTTCATTAGTTCCAGAACGCGTAACGGCGCTGATAGCTCCGCCTGCGAAACCTGAAATCCTAACATCAAATGGAGCTATAGCAACCTGGAAAGACTCAATAGCATCCGCAGAGATAGGATTAACGCCTGTTTGACCACCATTCGTACCTGAAGCAGCTAAACCAAAAACATCATTATTAACAGCCCCATCAATATAGATCGCATTGAATCGATTATTTTGACCGGCAATTGAAATAGAACTTCCATTAACCTGAGCCTGAGGTGTTGTTCTTAAAAAATCTCCTATTCCTCTAGAAACCGAAGGTAAGGTTTGCATTTGTCTTTGCGTTATAGTAGTTCCTGTACCATTTTTGTTACCGTCAAAAATTCCATTGACCGTGGCAGTAATAACAACTTCCTCTAAAGCATCGGCAGTTTGTATCATTTGAGGATTGATTGCAAATGTCTGGCCTAACGAAAGATTAACATTGTCAGTTACAAAATCATTGTATCCTACATAAGATATCGTAATTGTATATGGCCCTCCAGCTCTCATATTTGAGATTCTAAAAAATCCATCAAAATCAGTTGCCGAACCGTATTTTGTTCCTGATGGAACATGAACAGCAACTACATTAGCCCCAGGTAATGGATCTCCATTATTATCCCGAACCTTTCCATTAACTGAAGAGGTTGTAACCCCTTGTCCAAAAATGGCAGATGTCATCAAAAAGCACATCATTACCAATAATAATCTTGTAATTTTTTTCATTTGTATATTGAATTAGTTTATAATTTGCTGGGCAAAAATAAACATTTTCTTTGAAAATACTTTAAGAAAACATTAACTTTTCGCCTTATTGACGAAAATAATTAAATAAAATTTATTGATAAAATTTATGAAATATAACTTGTTAACATTCAGGGAGTTAAATGTTAAAAAGTTTATAGTAATTATATTGTTTTTTTGTATATCTTATTGGCAAGTTCTTTACCAAGCTCTACGCCGAATTGATCAAAGCTAAAAATATTCCAAATATAGCCTTGAACAAATGTTTTGTGTTCATACATAGCAATTAGGCATCCTAAGTTTTTTGGTGTTAACTGACCAAATAACAAAGTGTTAGAGGGTTTATTGCCTTGAAAAACCTTGAAAGGTAGTAATTGTTCAATTTTATCCTTTTTATTTGAAAGTTTTAACTCTAGATGAACATTTTCTTTTGTTTTTCCTAAAAACAATGCTTCCGCCTGTGCGTAAAAATTAGCCATTAATTTGTCATGATGCTCTTTGTTGCCATACAATGAAGTTGAGAATCCAATAAAGTCCACCGGAATTAGTTTAGTGCCTTGATGTACTAGCTGCATAAAAGCATGTTGAGAGTTGGTACCGGTATTACCCCAAACTATATTACCGGTTTGGTAATCAATACTACCACCATCCCGATCTGCAGATTTACCATTGCTCTCCATAGAAAGTTGTTGTAAATAAGGCACTAATTGACTTAAATATTGTGAAAAAGGTATTACAACTTCAGATTCAGTATTAAAAAAATTATTATACCAAATACTCAATAATGCCAATACTACGGGTATATTTTTCTGAAAGGGTTCTGTTTTGAAATGTTCATCCATTTCAAAAGCGCCGGTTAAAAACTGTTTGAAGTTATCAAACCCAAGAGCAATACTTATAGATAAACCTACAGCACTCCAGAGCGAATAACGACCTCCAACCCAATCCCACATGGTAAAAATATTATCTTGGTCAATACCAAATTCAACAACCTTTTCTAAATTGGTTGAAACTGCTACAAAATTGTATTTAATATCCGATTCTTTTGCAGATTTTAAAAACCACTTTTTAACAGTCTCTGCATTGGTTAATGTTTCCTGAGTTGTAAAAGTTTTAGAAACAACAACAAAAAGTGTTGTTTCAGGATTCAAGTCTTTTAATATTTCCGCAACATGATCTCCGTCAATATTTGAAACAAAATGTGTTTTTAAATGATTTTTATAATACTGTAATGCATCTACTACCATTCTTGGCCCCAAGTCAGATCCGCCAATGCCAATATTTACAACATCCGTAATAGCCTTACCGGTATAACCTTTGAGCGCTCCTGAAATAACTTTCTTCGAAAAGTTTTCCATTTTACTAAGTGAAGCTTCTACTTCTGGCATTACATTTTTACCTTCAACTAATATTGCCTTTTTTGGATTAGCCCGCAAAGCCGTATGCAAAACTGCTCTATTTTCGGTTGCATTTATTACATCCCCAGAAAACATTTTGTCAATTCCATCTTTTAAATCGACTTCATTGGCCAACTCAATTAAATGCTGTAAAGTTTTGTCATTTATTCTGTTCTTTGAAAAATCAAGCGTGAAATCATTGAATTGTAAGGTATATTTTTCCTTTCTATTAGGATCACTAAGGAATATTGATTTCATCTCAACATTTTTTAGCTCTTCATAATCTTTTTGAAGTTTACTCCAGACTTTGGTTTTTGTTGGATTTTGATTTTTTAAAGACATCGTAGATATTGATTTTATTTCATAGGAGTTTGATCTAACTCCTCTTTTAGTGGTTTAATAAAACTTAAATAATCTTCCTTTAAATTTTCTTTAATTGGTTCAGCTGACGGTAGTTTTTGCTTAAATGGGTCTACTTGAACTCCATTTTTCCAAAAGCGATAACATACATGTGGCCCCGCAGTGTTTCCTGTCATACCTACCCATCCAATAACTTCACCTTGTTTTACATATTCACCAACTTTGACAGCACGTCTTCGCATATGCAGATATTGTGTTGAATAGGTAGCATTATGTCTAACTTTTACATAATTCCCATTACCTCCGTTACGGCGAGATTCAATGACTGTTCCATCTGCAGTACTTACAATTGGTGTACCAATTGCTGCAGAGAAATCAGTTCCTTTATGTGGTTTTACCCTACCATAATACTTAATATAT
>Ga0316190_10000515_pt1 | contig 26811 bp, 28 predicted proteins | sample Eddworburrow2_MG_FD_204929 | JGI IMG/M metagenome (GOLD analysis project Ga0316190, IMG submission 204929) | Coastal sediment microbial communities from Maine, United States - Eddy worm burrow 2 | ecosystem: Environmental > Aquatic > Marine > Coastal > Sediment | place: USA: Maine | collected... | reverse complement strand
TCTGCCGCCCCATACTCAGCAACAATCTGGCGTTTCTCCGCCACGCTGAACACCCGACGACCCGCCGTGTCCACCCGAGTCTCTGCCACTGTTCCTGCCGTAACGCTCCTCCTCGAAGCTAATCCTACCGGCAGTAACCATTATGGCCTACTACGGATCGCCTCTCGCCTTCATGCCGATCGAACATAGAGTAGGCGGCGAGTGAAATTTTGGACTCGCCACGTTGCTCCGAACCCTGGTTGCGTGTTGAACCCCGCCAGGAGACTGAACGTGCAAAATCGGGTGATTGCCGTCGTCTTCGAGTTCGACTCGGAGTGGCTCAGAGGAGCGGTTACCGCCGTTGTCGCACTCGCCGTGCTGGCGGTTGCTTGGATACTCGGCCGTGGTGCGAGCCGAGCATTTGAGAACCCGCAGCAGAGCTACAACGCCCGCCGCATGATCCGTAGTGCGGCATGGATAGGCCTGCTGGTGGGTGATCGGACACTGACGCGGTGAAGCGTCGGCCACCAGCGGCGCCCGGTACCGGGACCGAGCACGCCCCGATGTCGGCGATCACCGACGCCGCCCGACGTCCGCGAGCGGTGTGGCGTTCACCTCGTGCCTACATGTTGGCCACGGTCGCGGGCATCGTCGGCCTCGGCAATATCTGGCGGTTCCCGTACATGGTCGGTCGCCACGGTGGCGGCAGCTTCCTGGTCGCCTACATCGTGTGCGTCGCGGTGATCGCCATGCCGCTCGCCGCCCTGGAGAGTGCCGCCGGCAGCCTCCTGAGACGCTCACCGGTCGGCTCGTTTCGCCGGGCGGCGGGTCCGCGAGGTGCAGTGATCGGGTGGGCTGTCATCGCGACCGCCGTTGCCATCCTCAGCTACTACCTGGTCGTCACCGGTTGGACGCTCGGCTACGCGGTCGATTCCTACCGAGGGTCGTTGCGCCCATTCCGAGAGTTCACCAGCGGGTACGCGTCGCTGTGGTGGTTCCTCCTGGTCGGTGTGGCGTGTTTCGTGGTTCTACTGCGGGGCGTAGCAGCGATCGAGCGGGCGAGCCTGCTGCTTGTGCCAGTGCTCGTCCTTGTCGTTGTCGGGCTTGCTGTGTACGCACAGTCGCTTGACGGCGCGCAGCAGGCCCGGACGTTCTACTTCGGAGTGTCTGCCAGTGCGCTAGCCGAGCCGGCGACATGGCAAGCCGCTGCCGGACAAGCGTTCTATTCGATCGGTGTTGGGCAGGGGGTGTTGATCACCTACGGGAGCTTTGTACCGGCCGGAACAAACCTCCTTCGCTCCACGGCGACGATTGCACTGACCAACTCCATCGTCTCGGTCGTCGCGGGAATCATGGTGTTGACCTTCGCGTTCAGCTTCGACATAGCGCCGACCACGGGAAGTGAACTGTCGTTCACGGCCTTTCCGCGGGCCTTCGCCGAGGTCCCCGGCGGTGCTGCCCTCGGGGCGGTCTTCTTCACGTTGCTCCTCCTGGCCGGCTTCACGTCGTGCCTAGGCGCATTCGTCGTGATCGTCTCCACCGTGCGTGACGAAGTCCGACTCCCGGCCCGTGCGGCAGCCGCGCTCTCCGTGTGCGGGGTCGTGGCCTTGGGGATTCCCTCGGCGTTGAGTTTCACCGACGCCAACCTCGAGGTGGGCGGCGAGCGCTTCCTCGATCGCATCGACCAATTGACCGGCTCGGGCATCATCGTCGTTCTGGGCATGCTCGGTGCCGCCGTGCTGGCCCGTCGGCTGCCTCGACGGGTGCTGACCGCTGCTTTCGGCGTCGACACGGCCCGCTTCGGACGGACAAGGAGCGGTCCGGGACTTATTCTGCGCTGGGCGATGGTGCTGCCGATCATCGCTGCAGCGTTCTACCTCCTCGGCCAGGTTCTCGCCCGCTGAGCCGTTCGGCGGCGTCCGACATTCGCGGGCATACATTGGGCTACGACGCATTCTCAGAACCTGCACCGGAGGTGCCCGTGTCTGCGCTCGGCACCATCCGCTCCACCACCCGTTGGCCTGCCGTCAGGCTGCGCGGCCGCACACGCCTGATCGGGCTTGGCGCAGCCGCAGGCGTCGCGGCACTCGTCGCCGCCGTCTCGGCCCGACGCGGAAGTGGCGACGTCGTGACCCTCCCCGATCCCGCGACCGATGCAATCGAGCACGCAGTGTCGCTGCACAACGCGGCGAAGGGCACGATCATCTCGGCGGTCCGGGCCGCTGACGCCCCCGACAGCGCTCTCGTCGTCGAGATTGCCCGACAGGCTGTCACCGACGCAGCCGAAGCAGGCGTCGACCTCGTGCCTGTCGCCATAGGCGTGGCTGATGGCGCGATTGCGATCGCCCATCTACTCGACGTGCCCGGACGTGAACTGGCCGTCAGCGTCGCGACAGCCGCCGTGGACGTCGCCACGGACCTGGGTCTCACCGCCGGTACCCGGGTGAGAGAGAGTCTCGCATCGCTGCCGATTCCATGAACGCTGCCAGCCACTCGTCGTCGCCCCGGCCCTTCTCGGCCGAGCTCAGTCGCAGTCACTTGTGCACCACAAGCCCCACAAGGCTCCCTCTCGCTACTCACCAGGCGTTCAATGAAATGGCGGATCCAATAGGGATTCGCAGGATGCGGCGGGTCAGGAGTTTGCGCTCGGCGGGATGATCCCTTCTTGGTCGCCCTGTCAGGCGGATTGTTTGACGTTCGTTTGAGTTCCGGTCGTATCCGAAGCTGGCTCGGTGTTCCCTGCGGTTTATTGGCGGAACATTGGCCGGTAGAGCGACACTGCTCCGAGCGTGAAGACGACTGCGGCGATGACGAACATGGCCGTCGCACCAGGTGTCGCATTGGGGTCGTCGTTGATCTGCATCACGATGGCCATCGCAGCGACGGCGGCGGGGACGAGGGCGAGCCATCCGATCACGGCGTAAGCAGCAGTTCTCGCCCAGCGAGTGTTGCGTCGTAGTGCGGTCCCGGCGGCTACCGCCATCGGTACGACGACTCCGAGATCGAGGAGCCCGATGAGAAGGTAGGCGGTCGGGTTTTCTTGATAGTCGGCATTGGAAGGGTTGCCACCGAGCAGGTCGATGATGCCGGTGAGCCAGCGCCCTCCGAAGATGAACGCGACGAGGCCGAACATGACCAGACTGCGACGTCGATCGGCGGCCTCGGTGTCGGGTCGGAGCCGGGTGTGGTCGATGGTGCGCCACGCCGCCACGGTGGCCAGGATTCCGATGATCAGTAGGGCCAGGTGCAGCAGGAAGAACCGTTCGTTGTTTCCTGGTAGGCCGAGGTAGTCAGGGCCGACGATGTACTGGGGTGCCATGTAGGCGGCGAAGGTCGAGGGGATGAATGCCAACACCGCTCCCGCTGGGTGCTGAGCTCTGACGAGCCAGGCGGCGATGAGCGCTACCGGGACCGCGCCGAGAAGCGCTACGGCGTCGAGGCCGATGCCCTGGTTGATCAGTGACTCGGAGTAGCGGTACTCGATGACGTCGAGCGCGAGCGGCCCGAGGATGGAGTTGGCAGTCAACCCGACCGCGAGCAGCAGGAGGAGCCTGACGAGCCAGTCCCGTTGGGTGTGGCGAGCGTTCAGCATCGGTCGACCTCAGTCACTCGGTGCCGGACGTCCGGGGCCCGGGGTCATCGATGACGGGGTGGTTGCCGTGGTGAGGTGATCAATGCCCGACACCAGTGAGGGATTCTTTGGCGGTTTCGAGGTGTTCGAGGTCGTCTTGTCGTGGGAGGGGGTGGCTGGCGCCCAACACGTCCACGAGTAGAGGAATGCAAGACCGAAGTAGAGCCGAGTCGGCTGTGTGCTGGCTCTGTTCCGCATCGGGTGGACTTCGTTGCCGCGAATCCAGACCTCCTGATGTAGTGCGATTTTTTGTTCGGGGTTATGCATGGTTTTTGGTGGTGTAGACGAGGGTGAGGTTGGTTCCTGGGTAGCGGGTTTGGGTGGCGGTCAGTTCGTTGCAGAGTCCGGTGATAGCTCGGGTGCGTCGTGGGGCTGAGAGCGGGTTGAGGGTGACGTGTAGTTGGTCGCCGATGATTTGGAGGTCGGCGGGGGTTTGGAATGCTTCACGGAGCAGGGTTCGGGCTTCGTCGTCAGCTCGCCGGTAGTGGGGGTTGAGGAGTCGTGCGAGGGCGGACTCGGCGTTGTAGGTGGCCATACGGATAGCGTCATGGATCCGTTTCCGTTCAGGATCGACGCGTACCGCGTCGGGTCGGGCTTGGGCGAGGGGGACTTTGGCGGGGATTGCTTTGGCCGCGGCGGTGAGCTGGTCGACTTGGGCGTGGGCGGCTGCGAACAGGTTCTTGAGTTCTTTGGTGGGAGTACGTCCGGCGAGTGATGCTTGGCCTTGGGTTGTTTCACAGTCGGCGAGTTGGCGGTGGGCGGCTCGTAGTTCCCGGTCGGCGTTGTGTCGGGCCGGGTTCGGGGTGATCCGCTCTAGGTCGTCTGCGGTGGTGGCGTAGGAGTCGAGGGCATCGAGGGCGTAGTGGGCGCGCATGTAACGGAAGAAGTTTTCTTGGCTCCAACGGTTGAACATGGCATGCGCGATCGGGGCCGGGTTGGTATCGCTGAGGGTGGTAACGATCTGGGTTTGATGCCCGGTGACGGGGTCGAGGCGGGTGATTTGGCGGCAGGCGAACCGTTTCTTTTTCTTGTCGTAGGAGAGTCGGATACGCCGGTCGTCGAGGAGGTAGTTATGGGTGCGTCCAGAGGTGTCGGTGTGGAGGTGTTCAATGAACCCATTGCGGGGTTCGATGGGTGCTGGACCTTTGCGGTAGGTGAGGATCTCGAACCCAGCGGTGTTGAGTTCAGCGAACAGTTTCGGGGACCAGCCGCCCCGATCGAAACAGATCGTTGGTCGGGCGTCGGGTCCGACCAGAGCCCGGATTTTGGTTGTGGTGGCCCGTAACTCGCCGGTGAGCGATGCCCCTGGTGGTGTTGACCACACCAGGATCCCGTCGCCGTTACGGTCACAGACCCAGGTGTCGACCTCGGCCCGCATTGCTAAACGGATCCGGGCCACATGTGCTTTCGGGACATCACCCGAACCGTGGTAGGCCCGGACGTGGCCGTCGATGTAGAAGATCCCCGACACCTCGGAGTGAACCTCGAGATGACGTCTCGCCAACATTTCAATGAGCCGGTCGGCCCGGCCCAGTCCGGCGAGTTCGGCCATGCGACGCCGTAGCGTGTTCACTTCCGGTGCCCGGTCCAAACCCAACAACCGGCCAAGATCGGTCGGGTTCAGCCGGGTCAGGCCCTCAGCACGGGGTTCGCCCAACACCGCAGCGAACACGATTGCCAACACCAACGACCGGAGACCGTAGAACGCGGCCCGTCCTGACGCATACACCCTGTCCGCGGCGTCGAGCAGACCCGTCGCCGCGAGCGCCGGTAACAAAATGAGGGCCCCAGCCAACGGCAGCGACGCCCCCTCACAGATCACCGGTTCCGCCTCCCTGAGCTGGCCAGCGCGTGCCGCTTGACGCTCACTACTACGTTCCACCGGGACAGCCAACGGGACAAGACCCGACCCAGTGTGAGGGTGGACCGGTTCCGGTATCGGGACCAAGGCCAGAGCATTGCGCACTGTCCCAGTCGACACCCCACACCGCTCCGCCACCGCACGCAACGACAAACCCTCGCTACGAGCGGCGCAGATCTCATCACGCTTGACTTCAGTCAGTTTCGATGGGCCCCTCGGACCCCGGCGGCGTTGCACCAAACCAGCCGACCCCTCAGCCCGATACGCGGCCCGCCACAACATGACCGTGTCCTCGTTCACCCCGAACGCCGCAGCCACCGCTCGTTGCTTGGCCGCTTTCGATTCCACCAACTGCACCGCCCCCAACCGGCGGGCAACACCATCACCAGGCCCCCAACACCACGCCGCCATCCCCCACAAAAACACTGACCCGCCACCATCACCATCTTCCAAAAAGTCCACACCGTCACCAACGCGAACCGACCCGCCAGGAGCCAAAGGAAGAGGAACCACAGCCTCCATCATGCTCACCGCCAACCCCATCAACCGACCTCCCAGAAACGCGTTAAACCCCGAACCTATTATTACACACTCAGGGACCACTCAGGAGAAAACCCGCAGGTCAGACCACACTCAACCCAACTATGTCAGGAGGTCTGGAATCCAGGTCAGGGAGTTGCATGTGGGTCCTCCATTTTTTCTATCCGTAAGAATCGTCAGTTCGAGCGGGATCCTCAACATCTGGGAGAGGTTCCACAACGGCGTCCGCTGTCCAGCTTGGCTCAGGCGGTGCTGAGCTTGAAGTCTGCGGTGAAGGGGCCCATGACCGCTGCGAGAGCCTCGAGGGCCGAGGCGTCTCCGTCAGTGTCGACCTGCTGGTCGGTGAGCAGCTCCGCTGCCTGTGACGGGTCGAGTAGTACGCCGGCGAGTTGTGCCTTCGGCCCGGTGAGGGGTGATGTGGGCGTCGGTGACATGGCTGCGGCGGCGTTGAGTATTCCGTTGGCGACCCACATCGTCCAGGCTCCACTCGCTCGGGTGCGCGCTGTCGGGCGCTTTGGTCTCGTCCGTGAGATAGCGGAGCCGCTCTGGGCCCACCAGGAGCCGCCCGTCTTCGCGATGCCAGCCGTCGTCGAAGCTGACGATGCAACCGGTCCACGTCGGCGAATGCCCGCGCCGTCCTCCATGGCCAGCCGGTTCCGGGCCGCTTGGTTCGCCAGCGCCGTGAACTCAGTGGCCGGTTGCGCCTCAGCTGGCTGCATCGCAGAGACCTTAGCCAGCGCAGGCTTCGAAGCATGAGACAGGGTGTGTCGTTCTGCTAACGGGTTGCTGACGGCAGCCGGCGGCAAGTAGCGGAATTGAACGGCAGCGAGCGGGGGAGGGGCTGGCGAGAACGCCGTGATCAATGGTTTCTGCCGCTCCTTGCCGCTGCGTGCCACTTGGTGGGTGGTCGTTCAAGTCCCCCCTCCGACACCATCACGCAGAGTGAGAATCCCTTCCGCTCCCTACCTGTAGTTGCTGTTGGCTGCCAGGTCGACACCACTGAGAGTGCTGTGCCGGAGGTGAAACTCGCGGAATGGGCAAGTCCCACCTCCTTTTCTGGTGGCCGCGTTTGCCCTGCTCAAAGGGGGCATTTGGCCGGGGTGTGTTGCCTGCAAACGGATTTGCTAACGAGCGGCGAGAATCTGGGACCGGCGCAGCTCGTGCGATTTGCTGGCAGTGTGCCCCCGGCCAGGCGCGTGTCAGGGGGTGAGGCCGAGCGCTTGGAGTTGTTCGTGGGCTTGACCGACGACCCTGTCTTCGCCGAGGCGCTTTCCTTCGGCGAGCAGTTCATCGAGTGCGGGGCCGTGGTGGGCTTGGAGTCTGTCGAGCAGTGAGCGTCGGCGGAACCCGAGAGTGACTGCTTGCATGGATTCGCAGCCGACGAGTTGGGCGGCCAGGTCGGGGTTGGAGTCGATCAGGACCTCGGCGAGCAGCAGCGCTCGCCCGAAACGCCACGAGTCGAGGGCTCGTCCTGTGGCGTGTCGGGATGGTTGGCGGACGAGGTCGAGTGCCTTCTGGGTGTCGCCGGCGCGGTGGTAGACACAGCCGGTCAGCCTCGGCCGTGTTTCCCCTGATCAGCGGCCACGACCGGATATTCGGCCCCCACAGGGTGATCTGGATGAAGCTCTCTGGTGCGCGGAAGCCGTGAGGATCTCGACTCTCGAGGTCCGCTAGAGCGAGCATCTGGGCCGCTGGCTGCTGTTCATCCGACGTTCCTGTCGCGATCCTCCCAGTACCGGGCGCGCAGGTCCCGTTTGAGGATCTTCCCTGCACCTGACTTCGGTAGCGGCTCGTCGGCGTGGCGGATTGAGACCGATCGCGGCAGTTTGTAGCCGGCGATCTTCTGGCGACAGTGATCGATGAGCTCTTGTTCGGTGAGCGCGGCGTCGGACTTGGTGACGACCTCGGCGTGGACGGTTTCGCCCCACTCATCGTGGGGGATACCGAAGACAGCGGCCTCGGCGATGGCCGGGTGAGCGTAGATCGCGTTCTCGACTTCGCTGGTGTAGATGTTCTCGCCCCCGGAGATGATCATGTCCTTGGCTCGGTCGACGACGAAGAGATGGCCGGTCTCGTTGGCGAAGGCAACGTCGCCCGATCGGTACCACCCGTCGACGAGGGCGTGGGCGGTCTCCTCCGGACGGTTCCAGTAGCCGCTCATGATGTTGGGGCCTTGAATGTAGATCTCGCCCGGCTCACCGACCGGCGCGATCGAACCATCGGAACGCCGCACCTGAGCTTGGACACCGACGATCGGGGTGCCGGCCGAGCGAAGCCAGCTGGCATAGGGCTCCTCGCCGGCACTGCCCCGACTGTGGGCTTCTTCGCCGAGCCAGGTGACGAGGGGTGATGCTTCGGTCATGCCGTAAGCCTGGGCTATGCCACAGCCGAACGCCTCGATGGCCTGTCGTTGGACTTCGGCGGGCATGGGTGATGCTCCGTAGATCAGAAGCCGCAGAGCGTCACAGTTGGCGTTGTCGAGGGCGCCGTTGGCGAGGATCATCGTGATCATGGTGGGCACGAGGAGGGTGATGGTGACCTCTTCACCGCCCAGTGCGGCCACCGTGGCGTCGGGGTCGAAGGCAGGAATGAACACATGGCTGCCGCCGGCCCAGGTGACCGAGTAGGTCATGGCCCCGTCGGCCAGATGGAACTGGGGTCCGGCATGGAGGTAGCGGTCGGTTGGAGTGATCCGGGCCGCCGCCACCATGTGTAGGGCATTGGCCGTCAGGTTTCGATGGGAGAGCATCGCTCCCTTGGGTAGTCCGGTCGTGCCGCCCGTGTAGAAGATGGCGGCGAGGTCGTCGGCGTCGGCCGGCGGGAGATCGGATGGTTCGGTGGCGACCAGGGACTCGTAGGCGGTCGTCCCTTCGGGGGCGTCGGTGCCGGGACCGGTCCACACGAGGGTGTGGAGCGAGTCGATCGACTCGAGAAGGCCGCGGGCCACCTCAAGGAACGTGTCGTCGACGAAGAGCACCTTGATCTGGGAGTCGTGGCCGATGAACTGGAGCTCGTCGGGTGCCAGGCGGAAGTTGAGATCGTTGAGAACCATCCCGGCGCCGGGGATCGCATACCAGAGCTCGAAGTGGCGGGCCGAGTTGAGCATCAAGACGCCGACTCTGTCGCCCCGGTCGAGGTCGAGGTTGGCGATTGCTGATGACAGGGCGGTGATCCTGTGCTTCGTCTCGACCCAGGTTCGGCGTTCGTCGGTGCCGAGGTCGATGGTCGAGGCGCCCTGACCGTTGGTGGTGGCCGCCCGGTCGAGCACCCAGGCGATGGTTGGATCCATTGCTGACACGGTGTCTTCTCACTTTCCTGGTTGAGCTGGTTGATCTGCGGCGATCTGGGTGAAGGAGCGAATCCATCCCTCGAGCAGCGCCTGTTCCTTCGACTCGTCGTCGCGGAGGATGCCGGTCACGGCCATCCCCCGCATCAGGTTGAGCGTGGTGTCGAGGGCCAGGGCGAAGTTCGGCAACGACGCGATCTCTTCTCCGAGCAGATCGGCGATGAGCTGGCGGTGCCGGCGACCGAGCTGGCGTTCGGAGGCGCTGAGAGCTTGGTGGAGGATGGGGTCGGTCCGGGCTGCGGTCCACAGTTCGTTCGCGGCGTAGAACAGATCTCCGCGGAAGCGCTGCCAGAGCATCTGCATCACGGCGCTTAGCCGGTCGGTGTCGTCGGCGCTCCGCTCACTGGCGGCGCGCATGTCGACCTCGAGTCGGCGAGCGAGGTGGTCGATGGCGGCGAGCAGCATCTCCTGCTTCGATGCGAAGTGGTGGGTGACTGCGCCGCGCGAGACTCCTGCCGCCTCGGGCACCGAGGTCATCGTCGTCCCCGCGTAGCCTCGGGCGATGAGGCACCGGATCGTGGCTTCGTTGATCGCCGCCTTGGTCTCGGCCGAGCGCTGCTCTTGTGTGCGTCGCATCCTGGCGTCAGGCCAATCCGGGCAAGGTCATCACGACTCCAACTTTACGGACAGAACAACTTGTTTGTAAAGTGACCCAATCAACGAGCTGATGCCCGTCGCCGCCCGAAGATACGGAGGCAACCCGATTGCTTGCGCCTACGCGGATGCGCGTGTGGCTCGGATCTACGGTGGTACATCGGAGATCATGAAGACGATCGTGGCCAAGCCGCTGTTGGGCTAGTCGGGTGAGGGGACCGTTGGGCTCGATGGCGATGGGCTGTGCAGAGACGAGATGGCTGAAGAGAAGGGGACGGAGATGACAGAGCGATCGCGGGCGGGTGTGTATGGGGCGCCTGGTCCTGATGTGGCTGATGGGTATGACCGTGAGTCGGTTCATGTGGAGATGGGCGACGGCTGTCGGATCGCGGTCGACATCCTGCATCCGACCAGCGGTGGTGAGCGGTTGGGTGGGGCTCGGCCGACGGTGCTGCATGCGACGCCGTATCGGCGGTCGTTCACGATCACGGGTCGGGGAAAGATGGTGGCCCGCTATGCGGAGGCGTGCCGCGAGTTGGGTCTCGGGCCGGGGGATCTGGTCACCCAGTACGAGGCCCGGCCGGTGGCTCGGGATCTGATCCATCAGGGCTACAACTTCGTGTCGATGGATCTGCGGGGTACTGGTGCGTCGTTCGGGGCGGAGTATCAGGACAACTGGTTGGCGGGCCATGACATCGCCGAGATCGTGGAGTGGGTCACGGCCCAGGCGTGGGCCGGTCCCAAGGTGGGGATGGTCGGCATCTCCTACGAAGGGATGGTGCAGCTGGCGGCGGCATGTTTCGCGCCGCCGGGTCTGGTGTGTATCGCTCCTCAGTATCCGGGTCACTACTCGTGTCTGATGGACGGTGGTGTGGCTCTGACGAGCTTCGTGCGCACGTGGGAGACCATGCATCGGGGCCAGAGCGCCAACGAGCCGGCCATGCCTGTCGATGGCCCCGACGGTGAGCGGCTGCGCGACGAGGCCGAGGCCGAACGCTCACCGGGCCGTTACGACTGGATCGGCCACTTCCTCGACGCTGACCCGGCCGCTGTGACCGAGATGACGACCTGGGACCCCTACATGGCGGTACGGGAGCGTTCTGATGTCGGGTTGGGGGAGGTCCAGGCCGACGTGTTCAGCACCCATCAGCTGTTGAACGAGTCGGGGGTGGCCATCTACTTGTCGACGGGCTGGTGGGATCTGACCTTCCCAGGTCGCATCATCGATCTGTACAATCGGTTGACCGGGCCCAAGAAGCTGCTGTTGGGCCCCTGGAACCACGGGCAGGGCGGTGACCCGGAACTGCTGCGGTGGTTCGACCATTGGCTACGCGACGAGCCCAACGGCGTCATGGGCGAGCCGCCGGTGTTGTTTGCCGCTACCGAGCCGTCCGGCACCGTGACCTGGAAGAGTGCGCCGGCCTTCCCGCTCCCCGAGGCCCCCCATCGGGCCTTCCACCTGGCCGACGATGGCGTCCTGGCCCCGACCCCGACGAGCGACACCAGCCATGTCACCTATGCCGTCGATCCCGGCGTCAGTCTGGGGCCGTTGACCCGCCACAGCTTCTACGTTGATGACCTCTACATCAACACCATCGATCTCGACGCCCGCGCCGAGCGCTGTCTCAGTTTCACCACCGCGGCCCTCGAGACCGACATCGAGATCACCGGTTGGCCGGCACTCGAGCTGGAACTGTCCACCACCTCGGACTGCGGTGCGGTGCTGGTCACCCTGGAACACCTCACCGCCCAAGGCGACAGCGCCCAACTCACCGAGGGCTTCCTCAACCTGGCCCACCGCCAGCTCGGCCACGACCCGACCGGCCACAGCGGCCCCATCACCCACTCCTCCCTGAAACACGACCTGTTGCCGGTCACCCCGGGCCAAGCCATGGCGGTCAACATCGAGCTCTACCCGGTCTCGGCGATCCTGCGAGCCGGGGATCGTCTACGGATAACCATCGCCGGAGCCGACGCCGACAACATGACCGTCCCCGATACCGGAGCCGACGCCTCCCTGGCTGTCACCCTCGGAGGCGAACACGCCAGCCGACTGATGCTGCCCATCGTCAACCCCCACATGGCCCCCACCACCACCGTCATGCCCGGCGCCTTCGTAGGCGAACACGCCAAGTTCGCCTACCGCCGACCACAAGACCCGCCGCGGACCTAGCACCCACGTCGATGGTGAGCGTGACCCCCCCATGGCGGCCCTTCGGACTCAAACCGTGGGCATCTTGACGGTGCTCGACTCGCGGCAGAGCAGGTCCGCCGGCACCGTTGCGTTGATCGATCGACGGGCGCGGTTTGCCGCTTTGGTGTCGGGGGCTCGGTCAGATCACAGCGGCGAGCTCATCGAAAGCGGCCGCTAGACGTAGACGTTCGCGGTCCGCTTCCGCGCCGAGTTCGTAGTGGCCTCATCGAAGGTTCTGGACGAACGCGTGACCACGGATCACGACCGACGCAGTCCGATCGGTTCGCAGCCCGCGCATCGGTCTCAGTCTGGCCTTGAGTCGCCCATGGTCGCTCTCGATCCGGCTATTTGCCTACTGCTCGGTGTCGTGAGCTGCCTCGGGGATCAGCTCATCGATGACACGCAGCAGGGGTGCGGCCAAGTCGGTGGTGACCTTGGCGGGTCGCCCGTGGGCTGTCATCGGGCACCCGACCCGTCAACGCAACAGTGCCCACACCCCACAGCCGTGCTACTTCCACCTAACCAATCATCATGCGTAGACTTAGTGTCATAAATATACGTATAATGATCTCATGGGTAGAGAACGAGAACCCCACGAAATCCACGCCGACCGCCAATTCACACCCCTGCCTCAATGGCCGATCACCGGTGCCGAGACTCTCCCGTGGACCACAACCATCGGCGGCCTCTCCGGCCGCCAACGCTCCAAGATACTCCCCACATACGAGGCCGCCATCGTCCCGCCCCTCGCCGAGATCGATGCCATCGAGCTGCCAGGCGAACTCATCGCCGATCTGGCCGAAGCCGAAGCCACCATCGAAAGATTCGACGCAACCATCGGCTCATCGCTCTCCGGGTTCGCTGTCGTCGCCCTCCGCACTGAGGCGGTCGCGTCGTCGCGTATCGAGAACCTCTCCGCGACCGCGACCTCGATCGCCCTCGCCGAACACCTCCCTAGAACCGCCCGCTCGCGAAACAACGCCGAAGCGATCGCAGCCAACGTTGCCACCTTGCGCGACGCCATGAACCGAACCGGTGACGTCACCCCAGACGAAATCGAAGAGATCCAGCGAATCCTGCTCGAAGAACACACACCGAAACTCGTCGGAATCCGCCAAGAACAGGTCTGGGTCGGCGGCAGCAACTACTCGCCGCACGGCGCCGAGTATGTCGCCCCGCACCACGACCGGGTCCCCGCCGATCTCGAAGACTGGGCAGCGTTCGCCAACCGCCGCGACCTCGGCCGGCTCGCCCACATCGCTGTCAGCCACGCCCACTTCGAGAACATCCACCCGTTCGCCGATGGCAACGGACGCACCGGCCGCGTGATCGTGCAGCGCCAACTGCGCTCTAGCGGCCTCACACGCGAGACCATTCTTCCTGTCTCCGCCGGGCTGCTCATCGACACCCGTCGGTACTTTGACGCGCTCACCGCCTACCGGCAAGGGGACGTCGCCCCGATTGTGGCGGCGTTCACCGGTGCAGCATTTGCGACGGCCGACAACTCCCAAATCCTCGCCGACGAACTGACCGAGATCCGGAGCCGATGGACCGACTTGGTCACGGCCCGTTCCGATTCGGCGGTCTGGCCGGCGATGGACGCAGCGCTGCGTTCGCCCGCCATCAGCGCAACCTCGCTGGCCGACGAGCTCGAGATGTCGCCGCACCGAGCCCGAGCCGCGATCGATCAACTTGAGGAAGCTGGCATCCTCCACACCAACTCGACATCACGCCGAAACCGGGTCTGGCTGGTCACCGATGTGATCGACGCGGTCGAATCGTTCATGGACCGCACCCAGCGGCCACGCACCAACTGACCTGCACGCCGTCGAATCGCAGGACCGAAACAACGACGGCCGGGCCGCTTCTGCAGGCACCACCACCTCGTGGATCACCACCCCGTGGGGGCGGGTCTGTCCGATTCCGTGTGTAAACGGTCGTGGCGTTGCTTTGGTTAGAGGTGGTTGGTGATGCGTTCACCGTAGTGAATGGTGAGGGTGTTGAGGATGGTCTTCCAGCCGATGTAGACGGTCGAGAAGCCGCTGGAGCGCTGGAATAGCCACGCTTTGGCGTGAAGGCGGGTGGTGGAGGTGTCGTAGGAGACCCGGACTTCGGCGCCGAGTGCGGCCAGGGCCTCCAGGGCCCGCAGTTCGGTGCTGCCGGTGTAGGTCGTGGTGATGATGCGTAGTGGCTTGCCGGCTTCGACGTGGCGGCGGAGGTGGGGGAGTAGCTCGCGGATCCCGGTCCACCGGATGAAGGCGAGGACAAGATCGATGCGGTCGGCCGAGTCGATTTCGGCCTCGATCTCACGGCCGACGGCCGGCTGATCCCGAGCGTTGGTCATCAGGACCGTGTCTCGTAGTGGAGTAAGCGGCCGTCGGATTGGGATCGGCTTGTCAGTGGGCGCGAGCGCCTCGATGGCCGCCAGGCGCTGAACAGGAGCTACCAGGGCATGGGCTGTTGGCGCCGCGTCGGGCTGGAGTCCAGCGATCGCACCGAGGACCGCCTTCGACAACTCGATCGCAGCCTCGGCCCGCTGGTCGGAGCCCACGGCCGATAGAGCGTCGTGAGCCCAGCGTCCGAGGACTTCGCCGAGTCGGTCGGGCAGCTCGGCAGGGTCGACATCCTGGATGTCGGCGGCCAGGCGTTGATGAGCAAGCGCGTCGAGTCGGTCGCTGAGAAGCTCGTCGATCAGTTGGTCATAGAGCCCAGGACCGAAGTCCGCCATGCATCCTCCGGGCACCATGCTGGCCCAAGAAGCCGATCTGCGGAGCGATCACCAGGGTGGTCATTGACGCCGGCCCGAGTTCTCGAGAGCGTATGTGGATGACGCAGAGCGCCAGCGTGAGGATCGAGCTGACCCCAGCTGAGGTCGATCTGCTCACGGAAGCGCTCGACAGCCATGAGTACTGGCAACTCAGCAACCCAAGCTGGCGAAACAGCGGCTACGTAACCGTCCCAGGCGAGGACGTCGACCTCGCCTCTGCCGCTCCGCTCGACGAGGAGAATCGAGGCATGGTGGCGGAGATCCTCGAAGCGCGACGCCTACAGGAGCTGTTGCGCCGGGCGACCCGCCCCGAGTGATGGGTGAAGCCCCCACGGATGTCATACCTGCTGAGCAGAATGGGGAGATGGCCGCCACTGTTGAAGATCGAGTTGCCGTCTGGGTAGTGCTCATCGAACGGGGTGTCGACGAAGGTGCGGAGTTGAGCCTCCACTGGCGAGAATCTGCCGCGTCGCTGGCTGCTCGTCAGTACCTCGAGCGGACGTGGCCGATGGACAACCCGCTGCCCACTGAAATGCAAGAGGCGATCGAGATCTACAACCAGCTCTCCGGGGTCGCCGAGCATGTCCTGTTGGCCCCATTCTCGATAGAGGGCCACCCGGTTTTTGATGGCGGCCAGGATCTCCGGCCTCGTTGTGAAGCCTGTGGCCAACCCGTCGCCCTGGCTGACGCTGATGACCCTGAGAGCTGGATACATGCTGACGATGCCAACGATTGGGCCGACCACACCGCCGAAGTTGATTCATCCGACGGGCTGCCGATGGAAGGTGACATAGCGTGAGTGCTATGTTTTGGGGAGAGGTCGAACTCGAACCAGAGGTTCGAGACTGGTACCTCACCTTGAATCACGATCAACAGGGCCGAGTCGACTTCCACATCGACCGCCTCGCCCAGGAAGGACCACTGCTCGACGAACCTCACACGAAGCAACTCGATGGCAAGCTCCGAGAGCTGCGCTTCTATCTCGGGAGCCGCGCGACCCGGATCACCTACTGGATCGCACCCGGCCGTCGCATCATCTTGCTGACCGTGTTCGTCAAGACGAAACGCCAGGAGCGACGCCAGGTCGAGAGAGCAAGACGGGCCATGGAACGTTGCATCGCTGAGGACCACACCGCAGAGGATGACGATGGCTGAACGAACAAGCTGGAAAGAGATCAAGAAGCCGAGGTCGGACGCAGCCCAGCGTGCCTATGAGGATGAGGCTCGGGTCAGCGAGTTCCGAGAGCTCCTCTACCGACTGCGGACCGAAGCAGGTTTGACCCAGGCTGAGCTCGCGGGGCGGATGGGCACTACACAGTCGGCGATCGCCCGTATGGAAGGCGGTGGCACAAGGCCCACGCTGGAGACCCTCGAGAAGCTGGCCGGCGCGGTCGGCCAGGAGCTAGTGGTCGGAGTAGGGGAGCACCTCAGCGAGAACCGCTCTATCGCCAAGCTCGTTCGCGAAGGCCATGCCGTCGTCCGCAAGGCTGGGTGACGGCACCTCGCCGACGGTCGAGGTTTGAGGACTCGCCGTGACCTACACGATCCATGCAACCAAGAAGCTCCTCGGTCGGGTCAAGAGACCGGTCGAGGCGCCCGTCGATCAACCGTCGACGGCGTTGGGTAACTGGTACGCGACGGCGATGTTCTGGAAGCCCCAGGTCGCGCTGTTCGTGAACGAGCGGACGCTACTGCCGGTGTTGGTGCCTTTGGCTCCGGCGACGAAGCTGGCGCAGCGGTTCCCGCAGACCCTCGGCCGGGTGCTGGAGGCGCTCGGGACGCCGATCGAGTTCGTGCTGCAGGAGGTCGGCGCCATGAGCGAGGTGTCGTATGCGAAGACGGCGAATCGCAGCGTGGTTGGCAGCATGAGCGACTTCGCCTTCCTCGCCGAGGCGGGGCGAGCGCACGGAAGCGGCGAGGACCTGGATGCGTTGTCAGTCCACCTGGCTGGGACGCCGTGTAGCCCGCTGCGGAAGGGTCACGGTTTCCCCGATCGTGAACTGGAAGCGCTCGTGGCTCAGGTGCTGGGCTGCTGAGATCGCGGCGGGATCATCGAACGCCATCTCGGCATCTACGAACTCCTCACCCAGCTGTTCGAAGCCTCACAGCAGCGTGGCGAGGTGCGCCACGAGCTCGATCCCCAACAGCTCGCCGAAACACTCGCCGGCGCCTCGATGGTCGCCACCGTCAACTGGCTCAACGACTGGTGGGGAGAGCCAGACGACCTATTCCGACGCCTCGATCAGCAAGCCGACCTCCTCCTCAACGGCTGCAGCCCAAGCTGAGCGCAGCGAACGTCACGACGCCCTCGATGTGATCATTCCCGAAGCGAGCTGCGGCCTGGGCGGCAACCCACCCAGAACCGGTAATATGCGCTCTGACCAGGCGAAACGTCTAGGCGGCGACCAGCTCGATGCTCCAGGGCGCGCGTGTACTTTGGGTTAAACTCGCACCTCCGACGCGAACAGGTGTTCGATCGCGGCTCTCGGGCCACTGCGGATGCGGTCTCGCCGGGCGTCAAGGCTTCTGGGTTGGGGGACGGACGGTTCCGAGTCGAACCCCGCGTCTTTCCCTGCACTCCGGTATGGAATGTCTCTCGTGGCCTGGACCCCGCTCGATATTGAAGCCGGATACAGGGCGGTGTTGCTGGCTGCGTCGGCTCGGTTGATGTGGCGATTGGCGGCGTTTACTGGGTTGCGGCGAGTAGTCGGGTTGAGGTGATCGGGAGTTTGGGCCACCAGGTTCCGGCCTGGTTGAATACGTTGGGGTCACGGTCGGCGAGGGCGGCGTGGAGGTCGCTGGCTTCGTTGCCGAGGGCGTCCCAGGTGTCGAAGTCGAAGGGTTCGAAGGCGCCGATCTCGATGCCTTCCGGGCGGCCGTTCCAGACGCCGGCGACTCGTCCGTTGACAAGTACCGTTGGGAGTACGTCGCCGTTGCGTCGGATGACATGGGGTCGGTATTGGTCGGGGATGAGCCGGCTTCGGTCGTGGTAGGCGAGCAGCGTGCTGTCCCACATGGCCATTAGCCGTGGCGGGGTCGGCTCGCCGGGGTCGGGTAGTTCGGGTGCGTCGGGCAGATCGAACAGCTCGTCGCCATCGACGGTGCTGTAGGTGACGAGTTCGTCGCGTATGGACTCGAACGCAGGCCGAGCGACCGACATCGCTTGCAGGCTGAACTGGGTGAAGTCGGCGATCGTGGCCGGGCCGAACCCCGCGAGGTAGCGGCGCACGAGCGATCTCACCGCGTCGTCGGCCGGCGGGCGAGCCAGCGTCGGCGCTCGTTCATAGTGGGTGTGGCGATCGAACGACCAGGGTCGCCCAGTAGGCGCGTGGACGAGTGGTGCGTAGGTTTTGAGCGCCCACCACAGGCGCGGCTCACTGCTGACGTTGGCGGCGAGGTGGTCGAGGATCTCGGTCTTTGATCGTGGAGTCTCGACGAAGGCGAGTAGGTCGGGTACCGCACGGTCGGCGTCGTCGATTGTCAGGCCTGTGTCGCGGTAGCGGCGGTCGTTGAGGCGAGCAGCCCGCAGGATCGGTGTCGACGCGCTGTGGAAGGTCGGGTGGTCATCGGCACCGACGGCGTGGAGGGTGATCCTCATCAGGGATGCCTTGACGAGCGACCGCTCGGCGAACGCCCGATCGACGGCTTTGAAGTCGAGACCAACGATGCGGTTCCACAAGGCGACGTAGGGTGCCGGTGACGCCTGTGCCTGCAGTGCAACGATGCGCCGTACGACATCATTCACGGTGGCCGGCTCACGTTGGAGGAGCAGTTGACGCCGGAGGGTGGAGCGGTTCAGCTGGTCGGGACTGAGGGCGATCATTCGCGCGTGGCGCCATCGACCGCTTCGCGGAGCAGGTCAGCGTGAACGATGTGGCGGGCGTACTCCTGGGTCAGGTCGAGATCCATGCGATCCACAGTAGTTCCGCGCCTTCCATAGGCACCACGGTCAGACCGGGTGCATCACACGAGGCTCGGCGTCTCGTTGTGCTGCCTCGTTCGGTTCGAGGTCCCAGCCCGCCGGCAACAACGTGCCACAGCCATAGCGGCACATCCGAGCGGGTCGAGGCCCTTGGCCTGCCCAAGCCGCTCGGCAACGACGCTCCGGAAGCTCGGTGCGTTGCGCTCGGGTGCCGGAGCGCGCTTCTTGCTCAGAGATGGTGGCCCTTCTGGCGGCCGAGCCGTGTCAAATCTGTGTCAAACACGAGACCTCGGTTCACGAGTTCGCAGGGTCGTCGTCGCGCTCTGAATCGGCGTTGGAGCGATTCAAGGCGCACACCGCCGAGGTCATGGAAGCTGTTCGCCGCTGTCGCAGATCCCACCGTCGAACAGGGCAGCCCGATTGCCCGGGCTCAGGAGGTGTCCAAAGACCGCAGCACGGCCGATCTGAACCACGACGGCCGCGCAGCCGCGCCGGCGACGTCGTCGAGATCGAGATCGAGGGGATCGGCACGCTGACAAACACAGTCACCACGTCAACGGTGACTCGGGCGCCCTGTATCGGCGGACGCTCGACATTGCCACCGCCAACCGCCGCCCCCGAGCTAACTATCGCTTTCTGGTACTCAACCAGATCATGGCAGGAGACCTGGAGGACCCGCGCACCTGTGGGGCTCGGAAATCCCGTCGCCGCAGGTCATGCGGCGTTTCTGTATTCGTTGATGAGGCCGTCGCAGCGGGTGGTTCGGAGTGCTGTGACGGTCGTCGGGGGTGAGGGTGGAGGGACTGAGGCCGGTGTCGGTGGTCGTTGGTCGAGAGACCGGTGGGGTCGGTGCTGGTTGTAGTGGCGGACGTAGTCGACGACGAGGCGTTTGAGCTGGCGGCGGTTCCAGATGATGGTTCGGTCGAGCAGCTCTCGTCGGATCGAGCCGATCCAGCGCTCAGCGAATGCGTTCGCGACCGGAGTCCGCACCGGGGTCTTGAGGATCTTGAAGCCTTCGGTCCGGAAGATCTCATCGAAGCCGTCGACGAACTGGCTGCCGCGGTCGCGCACGAGAGCACGGGCGCCGGCGAGTTGATCGCCGTGACGGAGGAACAGGTTCCGGGCTGCTTGAGTAGCCCACGCGCCGCTCGGGTTGGCAGTCGCACCGGCGAAGACACCTGTCGGGTCTCGATGTGGATGAAGAACAGTACGTAGTAGCGGCGCGGGGCGGCGGTGTCGACGGTGAAGAAATCGCAGGCGACAGCGGCTTGGGAGCGGAGGAACTCGGTCCAGGTCACCGCAGAGCGCTCCGGGGCGGGGCCGATGCCATGGTTCTTGAGGATCTGCCACACAGTCGAGGACGCGATGGTGTAGCCCAGGCCGACGAGTTCGCCCTGGATGCGCCGGTGGCCCCAGGTCGGATTCTCAGCTGCCAGGCGCACGATCAGGCGGCGTAGCTCGATCGAGGTGGGCGGCCGACCTGGGCGTCGAGTCTGGGGTTGGGTCCAGTGTCGGGCGATGCGTCGGCGGTGCCAGCTCAGCAGCGTCTCGGGTGTGACGATCCAGCCGTTGCGGAGTCGGCGGGGGAGCGCGGCCGCGATGGCGCCGAGCAGGTTTCGGTCGTCATCGTTGAGTTCGGGCCGGTCGATCTGTCGGCGGAGGACCATGAGCTGGTGGCGAAGAACGATGATCTCGAGCCCCACACGGTTCGGTGCAGGATCGATTCCATTGTCTTTGAGGATCTGCCACACGGTCGAGGACGCGACGCTGTGGCCGAGGCCGACGAGTTCGCCGTGGATGCGCCGGTGTCCCCAGGTCGGGTTCTCAGTTGCAAGGCGCACGGTCAGGCGACGTAGCTGGATCGAGGTCGGAGGCCGACCTGGCCGGCGACGCGGAGGTTGGGTCCAGTGTCGGGCGATGCGTCGGCGGTGCCAGCGCAGCAGCGTGTCCGGTGTGACGATCCAGCCGTCGCGGAGTCGGCGGGGGAGGGCCGCTGCGACCGCTCCGAGCAGGCTCCGGTCATTATCGTTGAGTTCGGGCCGGTCGATCTGTCGTTGCAGCACCGTGAGCTGGTGACGCAAGACGATGATCTCGACGTCCTTGGCGCGTCCGGACCGCACTGCGAGACGGGCAAGGGCGCCGAGGAATGGGTGGAGAAGGCGAAACACGACCCGCCAGGATGGCGGCATCGGCCCTGGTCAGCACCCACGCGCGCATTTCCGAGCCCCACACGCTGCAGGTCGTGGTCCACGACGACCTCGCGTCAGGCTCGGTGCTTGCGGCGGTAGGCGCTGAACCGCCCGAAGAACTCGTCGCACTGCGCAGCTGACCACTCGACGCCCGGCCACCCGCGTAGCGAACGGCACCGTTCCCCGTGGGCGGCGAACGACGCGGGAATCTCGGCGGTGAAGCCTAGCCGTTGCAAGCCGGCCAGACGGACGTGGATTGGCATGGCAACTGCCTCGGCGAGGGACACATCGGGCCCGGCGAGCCAGCCGGCCTGTTCGGTCCACGTACCCATCTCGGCGAGCGCGGCCGCGAGCTTCTCGGTGGCGCGCTCGATGCGGTCGGGGTCGGTTCCGTAGTACACGCCTACCATGGGTCGGAATGCGTTCCGGTCGATCCACGCCATGCGTTCGCGAACGAGGGCGCGAGCAGACGTGTCGCAAGGGAGGAGTGGGTCGTCAAGGAGCTCGGACTCCATCCACTCGAGGATCGGGATGGAGTCGGCCAGGTAGCGGTCGCCGATACGGAGCATCGGAATCTCGAGTCGCGGGCTGTGCTCGACGAACTCCGGCGACAGCTCGAAATCGGTGCCCCGTACAGCCGAAGGCGGGAGGTCGATGAGGTCGTAGGCGATGCCGCGATGGTGCAGCGCAAACTGCACGCGAGTCGCGAACGGGCAGATCCAGTGCCCGTACAGCGCGACCTTGGCGGTCATGCGAGCAGGGCCTCGCAGCCGGTGCCGGCGAGCACGGTGTCCACGCGGGTGCGATCCTCCGCGTCGAGGTCGGCGTAGGCCTCTCGGAGCCATTGGAGGCACTTGCCCTGGTACTTGAACGGGCCCTGGCGATACTCGGCGCCGTCGATTTCGCACACGACCTCGTCGACACCCGACCGCAGCGCTTCGTCGTTGGCCAAGATGAACGGCGCGTACGTCCGGCCGGCCTCGATCATGAGGGCGCGCACGGTCTCCTCGAGCTCGCCGAGCGCAGACCAACCGTTGTCGCCGTCGACGGGTAGCCATGCCAGGTCGTCGACCCGTTCGATCCAGTTGACGGCGCGCGGCGCTCGCTCGACGGCGATTGCCGTGGGTGTGGGATCCCACCACAGCAGGGGTTTGAGCTGGCCGTAGAGCGCGAAGTCGGTTCGCCCTGGCCGGTCGCCGAACAGGAAGTCACGTTTGGCGAGATGGGCCTGGAGGATGTCCAGCACGTTCCGGTACGAGTCCTCGATGATGGGCGTGTTGGCCTTGGTCGAGCCGACCAGGGCTCGGCGGCTGACCTGGCGCTCGATGATGAAGTCGTGCGCCGCCGTGTGTGCGTCCTCGGGCATCTGGAGATCGCGGTCGAAGGGGAGGAGCTGGCCGGCCTTCTCGATGTCGGGGTCGTACGCCCAGCGGAAGTGATACATCGCCTTGGTCACCCACTCGTCGGCGAAGTCCTCGAGCAGGAAGTCGATGAACGCGAGCGCCGGGTCGGTCGGCACCACGCTGCGGTCGCGGTGTTCCGCTTCGAGCCGGGCGATCTGGGGCGACGAGTCGACCATGACGTCGCGGTACCCGCCGGCCCCGTCGGGCCAGGCGAGGACTGGAATCACCGGCACTGGCGGTGTGGGTAGGTCGTCCCATCGCGAGTTCCGCAGCACCCAACGGTGTGGGATGTGGCGGTATCGGAGGACAGCTCGCATCTTCAGGCTGTACGGCGAACTGAATGCGCCGCCGATGACGAGGGGAGGTGCTTCGGTCATGGTGTGGTCTCCTCGGGCTGCGGGATGCAGATGAAACCGGCCGCGGGGTCGGCGCTGCCGTTCAGCAGCTCGCTGTAGGTGGCCTCGATCCAGGCGGGGCCCTGCCGGTGGTCGACGCGAAGCCAGCCGCCGCCGTGGTCGACGAGGTTGCGGTAGGCACGGTCGATGCGGGCGTCGAGCTCGGCGGCGCCCCAGTCATCGACTCGCTTGGCCCGCTGCCCGGGGGCGAAGAAGAACTCCGGCGCGGGCCCTGGTAGGGGAGTGGGGTCGGTGGCGCGTTGGTCCCAGTGGGTGGCTCCGACGCTGATGGAGAACGCCAGCGACGCGCCGTAGTGGCGGTGGATGTTGGCTCGTACCTGTGCGTTACCGGCCATGTCCACCACGCCGGTGCGGGCCGAGGGGTCGAGCTCGGCGACCTCGTCGTAGGCGGCCACCCGGTCGTAGAGCCCGAGGCTTTCGACGAACGCTCGGTTGCGTTCGGATGTGAGGCCGATGGCTCGCACGTCGCCGCGGGCGGCGAGGCAGGACGCCAGCGAGATCGCTGTCTTGGACGATGCGCTGGTGACGATGGCGGTGGAGGCGCCCTCGAAACCGCGGTCACCGAGCTGATCGTCGATGAGGAATGAGGTCATGAACATGCCCCACAGCAGGAGATATTCATCGGCCTTGTCGATGTCGAAGGTGGGATCGGCGGTGATGTCGCTGAAGTCGGTGTAGGTGGTGGCGTGGTTGGCCCGATGGGGCCCGACGTCGCGGAAGCCGTGGGCGCCCCTGCGCTCGGCTTGAACGATGAGCTCGTCGGCCATGGGGTAGAAACCGAAGTAGCGGCCGCCGACGCCGATGTCGGGGTTGGCGGACTCGACGACCGAGCCGATGCCGATGGCCGGGATCCGGCCCCATGGGGCGTCGGTCGGAAAGAACCCCCAGTAGTCGAGCATGTCGCCGGCAACCGCATAGCTGATGTTGTTGCTGGTGAACGCGAACCGTTCGACGCTCAGTCGCACCTGACCGGGCTCGAGTGTCGTGGGTGCAGCGTCGATCACTCGCGTGGTTCGAATCTCTTGACGGTCGACCTCGAACATCATCGCGGTGCAGAGTAGCCCCAACCGCTCAGATATGCCAGTTGTACTAGCACTAAATCCTGGAGCGGCTATGGTGGGCGCCGGCGTCGTACGCCCCTAGGGCGCAAGGAAGGAACCTCGAATGGATTTTGAATCGTTGGTTGGAGCCCGTCGCAGCACGCGCGGCTATCTCGACAAACCTGTGGCCAAGGAGCTGATGGTGGAGATCATCGACCTCGCCCAACGGGCGCCTTCATCGATGAACACCCAGCCATGGAACTTTCATGTGCTCACTGGTGCTCCGCTGGAATTGGTGAGGGAAGGCAATACCGAGCGCATGCTGGCGGGTGCCGCTGTCGACCGGGAGATCAAGATGGTCGACCACGGCTATCAGGGCATTCACCGCGACCGTCAGGTCGAAATAGCGGTGCAACTTTTCGAAGCTATGGGGATTGAGCGTGACGACAAGGAGCGTCGCCAGGACTGGGTGATGCGAGGATTCCGTCAGTTCGATGCGCCGGTCTCGGTGGTTGTCACCCTGGATGCGGAGTTGGCGGATGACACTATCGGTCACTTCGATTGTGGGTCGGCGACCTATGGGCTTGTACTGGCTGCGACGTCGAAGGGGCTGGGTTGTGTGATCAATGGCCAGGGCATCATGCAGTCGTCGGTGGTGCGCGAGCACGGCAACATCCCCGAAGATGAGGTCATCATGACGTGTGTGGCTATGGGTTGGCCGGATCCCGACTTCGTTGCGAATGATGTGGTGTCGCGTCGTGCCGCCAACGTTGACGTGGCTTCCTATGTCGGTGTTGACAGCTAGCTCATCGCCGAGGGTGCTCCCGAGGCGCTCGAGCTCGCGGCTCGGCGCCAGCCCGCCAACGGCTGAGCGCAGCGTGGTGATTGGTACCATCGATCGTCGATGACCGACACCGATGACATCACCGGAGCGGTGGACGGGCGGATGGCGCGTCGGCAGCGCAACATCGACGCGGTGCTCGACGTCGTGCTGGAGATGTTCTCCGAAGAAGCGATGTTCCCCACCATCGAACAGGCCGCCACCAGGTCGGGACTGTCGCTACGGTCCTTGTACCGCTACTTCGCCGACCCCGGTGAGCTACTCGAAGCGGTCATCAAACGCAGCGACGAGATCGGGGCCGGACTGTCGAAGCTGCACGCCATCGGCCAGGGGTCACTCGACGCCCGCATCGCCGACTACGTGACCATGCGTCTCAAGCTCCACGACGGCATCGGACCGATGTATCGGGCCACGTTGGCGAACGCCGCTCGCCATCCGCGCATACGCGATGAGCTGGCGAAGAACCGCAACGCCATGCGCGAGCAGTTCGAGCTCCAGTTCGCTCCTGAGCTCGCTGCACACAAGCCCGCCCACCGCGAACCCGTCATCAGCGCCGGTGACCTGTTGACCCAGCTCGAATCGATCGACTACCTCCGCCGCCACCGCCAACTCTCGGTGGCCGAAGCCCACGCGGCGCTCACCTCCGGCCTGGCAGCCCTGCTCGCCTGACATCCGACGTGGGACGAGGCGAATCCGGGTCGGTTGCATCTGCGTTCGCCTCAGCCTAAGTTATGCCGGTAGCACTGGCAATACGTCGGAGGTGGTTCCGTGGCAGATCAACAGGGCGCGTTGCCTCTCATCCAGGATTCACTGCTGCGGCGAATGCGCACGATGTTCTCGCTCTACCACGATGCGGTGGACACGATGGACTTGCACCAGGTGAACCACGTCGACGCCGAGGGGCGACTGCCCATCGCGTTCTCCCTGTACCACTACGTGAACATCCACGACGCGACCTACATGGGCATCACGGGTCAGCTCCCGATCTGGAACGACGACTGGCAGGACCGGGTGCAGGTGGCCATCCCGGCCCACGGTAAGGACCGCCCCGTCAGCGAAATGGCGAACCAACGCATCGGCAACTACGACGCCTTCAAGGAATACCAGCGCGCGGTCTTCGACCGAACCGAGCACCACCTCGCAACGATGGACCCGAGCGACTTCGATCGCGTCATCATCGCCCCGCCGTACCCACCACAGGTGGCCGACACCTACAGCGCCCGGTGCGCGGGCCCGCAAGGCATCACCGTGCTCGATGCCTTCGAGTGTTGGCACTACCAGCACGGGCTACGGCACATGGGAGAGATCGAGCTGGCCCGGGGCTTTCTGGGCTTGGGAGGGATGACGGCCTGATGCCGCGCTACGGAACGATCAACTCCGACTACATCGCCTCGTGGTTCCAGCGGAAGGACCCCGGCGGCCCGATGTGGGCGCTCAACCTCATGCAGTACCGGGAGCGGGCCGAATACGTCGACGGACGCGGGACCGATCTCACCGGCGCCGAGGCCGACGATGTCTACGCCCCCCACGAGCACCTGGCCGCGGTCGGATCGCGGATCATCCTCATGGCCCCCGTGGTGCATCATCTCCGCGGCGACGACCGGCGTTGGGGCCGCATCGCCATCGCCCAGTACCGGGATCGAATGGCGATGGTCGAGATGAGCTCGTCGAAGGAGTTCCAGGTCGACGAGCAGCACAAGGACGCCGGGATGGAGTTCACCATCGTGATGGCCACGTTCCCGGTCGACGGCGATCCGATTCCACCCCAGGAGTCGGCAGCCAACACCGACAAGCTGATGTTGCTCCACGTGGCCGGCGACCCGGATGCTCCCGACCTCGCCGAAGGCCTCGACGCCACCCGGATCGGGCGCTTCTGGATCGAGGATCGTTTCATCGGCGATCACCGCACGTTCGCCGAGGCTCGTTTCGATCTGATCTCGCCGGCCGCGGCTACGGAACTCGGCTCGCGGGAGTTCGTGCGCGATGACTCCAGCTACGCCCTCATCGCCGACCCGACAATGGACGAAGTCGCCCGCTCGCTCACCGAACCCGCGAGGGTCCTGTTCTGAAAGGCAGTTGCACCGATGC
>Ga0316190_10000514_pt1 | contig 26823 bp, 24 predicted proteins | sample Eddworburrow2_MG_FD_204929 | JGI IMG/M metagenome (GOLD analysis project Ga0316190, IMG submission 204929) | Coastal sediment microbial communities from Maine, United States - Eddy worm burrow 2 | ecosystem: Environmental > Aquatic > Marine > Coastal > Sediment | place: USA: Maine | collected... | reverse complement strand
AAGCTAATGGTACGCGGGCTCATCTCCAAACAGTAGCTTACATGTAGAGGCCACCTTTGATCAAAAAAACGAATGTTTTAAAGATATTATCCGGTATTAGCTCGCCTTTCGGCGGGTTATCCCCAATTCGGAGGTAGATTACCCACGCGTTACTCACCCGTGCGCCACTTTACTATCTTCTGCAAGCAGAAGAGTTCTCGTGCGACTTGCATGTGTTAAGCACGCCGCCAGCGTTCATTCTGAGCCAGGATCAAACTCTCCAATTAAACACGATAATTGCAACTGATTTGGTCAGATGCAATTAATTAACTATGAGACCTAACTCACAAGCTGTCACTATTTAGTTTTCAAAGATCAAGAACGCCGTTAAAAATAACGACTTTTTATTACATTAACAGAAAAAACAATAAGCACATTTATTATATTATTTTTATCTAAGTTGTCAATGTTTTTTTTATATTTTTCCGCGAATTTGAACCAAGAATTTCAATCTGTTTAAATCGAGCGGAAACGATACATTTAAAATTAATCGTTAACGTTGTCAAGATTTATTTTTAATTATTTTAATTTTATGATACCTTTTTTTTCCTGCTCTTAACAGTATTTCCTGTTCAACAATATCTCGCTCGGTAAGCAGGTCGTCAAACGATTCTATCCGTTGGCCGTTAACATAGGCCCCTCCCTGCTCAATGAGTCTTCTGGCCATACTTCCCGAGCTTGCAAGGCCGACCATCTGATAGAGTTTGAAGGCTGGAATCCCCTCTTTGAATCGGTCTAATTCTATATTTGAATGTGGAGTCGAATCAATTTCCACGGTCGGCAAGACACCGTCCAACTGCCCTGAAATATTATTAACTTCAGAGCCATTTCTAGGAACCGAGCTTGACGGCAGAATCTCTTTTGGAACAACTCGAGAGCCAAACATGCTTTCCGAAGCTCGATATGCTTTGAGGGCTTCTTCCCTTCCATGTGCAATCTGCGTTACTTCGAAGGCCAATATGACCTTGGCGCTGTTTAAATCGGCACCGCTTAATTTTTCGAGGGCACTGATCTCTTTCATGGGCAAAAATGTAAAAAGGCTCATAAATCTGACGATATCCCGATCATCCGTGTTTATCCAATATTGATAATATTCATAGGGAGATGTTTTATCCGAATCAAGCCACACAGCCCCTTCTGCTGTTTTACCCATCTTAGCACCACTGCTGGTGGTTATCAAAGGAAAGGTAATCCCAAATGCAGTTTCTTGACGAACCCTTCGAATCAATTCAATTCCGGCAACAATATTGCCCCATTGATCACTTCCGCCCATCTGCAGCCTGCATGCGTGATGATCATAAAGCTCCAAAAAATCATATGCTTGCAAAAGCATATAATTAAATTCGATAAAATTGAGTCCCTCTTCGGATTCAAGACGCATTTTATAGCTTTCAGCCTTTATCATACGATTCACAGAGAAATGTCGGCCAAAATCTCTTAAAAATGGAATATATTCCAGCTTAGTCAACCAATCGGCATTGTTCAACATCAGTGCCTTTCCCTCTCTGAAATCGAGAAATCGGGAAAGCTGTTTTTTGATGCCAACGGCATTTTCTTCAACCATCTCGGGGGTCAGTAACTTCCGCATCTCGGTCTTCCCGCTTGGATCCCCCACCAGGCCGGTACCGCCTCCCACAAGGGCTATCGGCCGATGTCCGTGTCTTTGCACATGCGCCAGCGACATAATCGGGACAAGACTTCCAACATGGAGGCTGGATGCTGTTGGGTCAAAACCGATATAACACGTGGCCTGTTCGACTTCGAGATAATCTTTCAGTTCTTTCTCATGGGTGGTCTGCTCTATAAATCCTCGTTTTTTAAGGACATCGATTAAATTCGCCATATGGTAATCCTTTTGGAAAATAGGAATTAGAAAATAGAAAACCGCAAATGGACGCCAATGTAACTAGGAGATAAGAAGGTCTCGGAAAACAGGAAGTTAAGAAGGTTAGAAGATCAGAAGGTCGGAGACTCTCGTAGATGCCAACCTTCTTACCTTCCCACCTTCTCACCTTCTCACCTTCTTGCTCTTCACCTTCTTACCTTCTTAATTTTTTAAAATATTTGTGTTGATTCGTGTTCGTCTGTGGTTTCCCTTTTCCTCTTTTCTCTTTCCTATCTCTGTATTAAATGTTTTGATTTTTGGTGCTTGGGATTTATATTTTTAGACATAAGGCCTCTTATTTGTTGGCATACTCCACAGCCCGGGTCTCACGAATCACCATTACTTTGATTTGACCTGGAAAGGTTAACGATTCTTCGATTTTTTTTGCAACATCTCTGCTGAGAAGGGTTGCCTCTTCATCAGAGATAATCCCGCTTTCCACAATAACCCTTAGTTCTCTCCCGGCTTGAATTGCAAAAGTATTTGAAACCCCTTTGAATGAATTTGCTATGTTTTCAAGATCTTCCAATCTTTTAATATAGTTTTCGAGCAATTCTTTACGAGCTCCCGGCCTTGCCCCCGACAATGCGTCTGCAGCTTGTATCAACAAATCATAAACCGAATTCGGCTGCACATCTTCATGATGGGCAGCAATCGCATGCACAATTTTAGGGGTTTCACCAAATTTTTTCGCCAACTTGGAACCGATGATAGCGTGTTGCCCTTCAACCTCATGATCAATGGCCTTTCCAATATCATGCAGCAACCCCATGCGTTTTGCCAGTTTAGGGTTAAGACCCAACTCAGACGCCATAATACCACACAATACCCCGACCTCAACCGAATGTTGTAAAACATTCTGGGCATAACTGGTGCGAAATTTTAACCGCCCGATATATTTAATGAGTTCATTATGGATACCGTGAACGCCCAAATCAAAGGCCGCCTGTTCTCCAGCCTCTTTGATCGTCGAATCAACTTCTTTTTCTACTTTTTTGACGACATCCTCGATACGGGCCGGATGAATTCGACCGTCGGCTATCAAACGGATCAGCGAAAGCCTGGCGACCTCACGTCGAACCGGATTAAACCCTGACAAAATAACTGCCTCGGGGGTATCGTCAATAATAAGATCGATACCTGTTGCCGCCTCTATCGCACGGATATTTCGACCTTCTCTCCCGATGATTCTCCCCTTCATTTCATCGTTCGGAAGCTGAACCACCGACACCGTTCGCTCAGCAACAAAATCACCGGCGTATCTCTGAATCGCCGTCGCCATTATATCAGCAGCTTTTTTATCCGCCAGCTCTTTTGTTTCATTCTCTATCCTTTTTATTATTTTGGCGCTTTCATAACGGGCCTCGTTTTCCATGGCTCTGATAAGAAGTTCTTTGGCCTGATCCGCTGTTAAACCGGAGATTTTTTCGAGCTGCCGCTTCTGTTCTTCAATGAGTTCGTCGTATTTTTTCTCCTTTTGTTCGACCTGTTCTTCTTTTCTGATATACTTTTTTTCTTTTCGTAAAATATCTCGTTCCCGACGTTCGAATTGCTCAATTTTGCGTTCGATATTTTCCTCTTTTTGCATCAACCTTTTTTCTTTCTTTTTCAATTCAGATCGAGTGTCTTTGGTTTCAGTATCGAACTCGCTTTTCATTCGGAAAAGCTTGTCTTTAACCTCAAGGTTGGCCTCTTTGAGCAACGTTTCAGATCTCAACTTTGCATCTTTTAATATTCGTGATGTTTCTTTTTCAGCCGCCTTAACTTTTTGGGCGACCATTAATCCTTTGACCCAAAAGGCAATTGCAAAACCTACAACAAATGCAACCATGCCGATTAATAAATTATATTCATTCATTATCCTTCTCCCTGGAAATGTTTATATCCAATCAACCTATGTAAAAAATTAATATGCTTATCGTTAAGACATTACAAAACTGTCTCGTTTTGTCTGTTTAATTTTTCATATCAGATAAAAACGAAATTGCCTATTTTATGAGACGCGTATAGAAAACCATGTTATGAGGTAGATCGGAATGAGATTTTAAGGAGGAAAAAGGTAAGACTATCTTTTCGATGTTTAATACAATAAAAATAGACGGGTACAGTATCAGGCCGAGTAAATTTTTTTAGCGCTTTTTCAGAATCTGAAATTAAGCAGGACCCCTGCCACAATGCCGTGTTGGGAGGTCTTTGAACCATAAAAATAAAGTGGGTGCCTTTTAATTTCTTTAGGCTTTTCTGTACAAGCAGAACCTGCGCACCAAAATCAGAGAAGGCTCCCTTTAAATGGATGTTGGGTCAAAGAACATCTTCCAATCACAAACACGGCAGGGGCCATAACCTTGTGTTAAAAAGTGCCAACACCTTCAAAGTCGTGTTTTTTCCAGGAGGATCACAAGAGATAACTATTGTTGTCCTCTATGGACACAGACAAAATGGAGGGTAGTGGAAATAAAACAACATGTTACAGATTTTTGGTATCAATTTCTCGATAATTTTCAACCATTTACTGCCACACCAAGCGCATGTATCAGATTCGCCGATTTTTTAGAAATATTACTTAACAAATCTGAATGACTTTTTTTCAATTCAACATTTTCATTGGCTATATTAAGTGCGGCCAAGAGCAAAGTGGTAAGTTTAGCGCCAGATGATTGATTCGGATGTTGTTTTTCGATTCTGGCCACCTCTTTGACCAGATAATCCGCAACCTCTTTGGCATGGGTCACATTGGATTCCGCCTTAAATGTATAAGGCTGACCAAAAAGCTCTATCGTTACAAGTTGTTCCAATGATTTTTTCTTTTACCTTTCCAAAACCTTCCTTTGCGGTCACTACCCAGCTTCCGTAATATCCTCTAATCTGACCAAAAGACTGTCAATCTTTGACCGGATCAAGGCTCTCTCTTGCGAATAATTGCTTTCAACCTCATTTCTACCTTGAAGCTCTTCCTCTAACCCCTTGATTCTATTCCTAAGTTCTATGTTAGCCGTTTCGTGTGACTTTAAAACATCGATCAATTTTTCAACTTTTTTCTCAATTTCCTCAAATTGCTCTACAATAAATTCATTGTCCAATCTAACACCTCACAATAATACTGATTTAATATAATCTCACATATCGCCGAAAGTCAAGACCTATTCCGTATCCTGTTACGCATAATATGTTCTGCCTGAATAAGATCTTGTGGATTGTTGACCCCAACGGTCTCCTCCCAATCGTCGCCGACCATCACGCCGGCAATCCGTCCTTCCCTATATCCAATTTCAACAATGTCCGTCAGATAAAACTCACCCTGAACATTATCTGATTTTACATGTTTTAACGAATCGAATAAAAACGCCTTTCTCACGCAATAAATGCCGCTATTAATGGTTTTTATTCTCTTTTGTTCTGTTGAAGCGTCTGCCTCCTCTGCTATCCCCAATAATCGACGATTTTCACCAAAGAGAATCCTTCCATATCCTTCGGGGTTATCGACCTCCACGGCCAGCAGCGATATATCTCGCTTGGCATTAACATGATCTTCAAAAAGCCGCATTAACGTTCCATAGGTAATTAACGGAACATCGCCGCATAAGATAATCACTTCCTTTGTGTTATCAGACAGATAAGGGAGCGCGCACAAAACAGCATGGCCCGTTCCGAGCTGTTCTTCTTGTTCGGCAAAGACAATATCGGCATTTTCTGACACCACACTTCGAACTTTATCGGCCTGACTTCCAATAACCAACACTACGTTCTGACCTGCAATTTTTTGGGCGGTCTTCACAACATACAGCACCATGGGTTTACCCAGTATCTCGTGAAGCACCTTGGCTTTCGGAGATTTCATCCGCGTTCCCTGACCTGCTGCAAGTATAATTACAGCCGGTTTTCTGTCGGTATTTGCCATGTATTTTTAAAATTTTAGTATAAACTATCGTTATGAAAAATTGGGCGGTCGCCGTTTCAATCATTATACGTTGATCTTTAACGAGAATCTACAAAAAAAGGGCAAACCTTATAAGGGGTCTGCCCTCAAAACAAAAAGATGAGATAACCTATCCCCTTTTCAGGGGAAAAATTCAGGTTATGAAATCAAAATCCGATACAATAAAGACGCTTATTATCGCGTTTGGGCTAGCCGAATGCGATACAAAGCCCTTTCCAGAGCTGCTTTGGCCCTTTCAAAATCGATATCTTCGGCCTTTTCTTTTGCCAAACGCTCCTGAGCACGTTCCATGGAAGATTTGGCACGATCAACGTCGATATCTCTTCGCCGTTCAGCAGATTCTGCCAGTACGGTAACTTTATCAGGCAATGCCTCTGCAAACCCGCCACTGACAAAAACGAATTTTTCAACCCCTTTGGCATCCGTATAATGCATCGTACCTGTTTTCAGGGTTGTCAAAAAGGGCGTGTGCCCAATAAGCACACCAAATTCTCCTAAGCTGCCGGGCGCAACCGCAATCTGGACTTCCTCGTCAACGACATACTTTTCCGGGGTAACAACTTCTAATATAATATTTCCAGCCATGGTATAACCTTATTTTCTCTCTGCTTTATTCGGCTCCAGCCATTTCCTCGGCTCTTTCGATAACCTCTTCAATGCCTCCGACCATATAAAATGCCTGCTCCGGGATTTCGTCATGCTTGCCTTCGCAAATCTCCTTGAACCCCCGGACAGTATCTTCAATCTTTACATAGGAACCACTTTTCCCTGTAAAAGCCTCGGCAACATGGAACGGCTGTGACAAAAACCGCTGAATTTTACGGGCCCTGCCCACGGTGATTTTGTCTTCGTCGGACAATTCTTCCATACCCAGAATTGCGATAATATCCTGAAGTTCCTTATATTTCTGAAGTATTTGCTGTACCTCTCGGGCAACTCCGTAATGTTCGTCCCCAATGTATGCCGCATCGAGAATTCTGGAAGTCGAATCCAGTGGATCCACCGCCGGATAAATCCCGAGTTCAACGATCTGGCGTGACAAAACCACCGTCCCGTCGAGGTGGGCAAAGGTTGTTGCAGGCGCCGGATCCGTCAGGTCGTCCGCAGGCACGTACACACATTGAACCGCCGTGATGGAGCCTTTGTCCGTCGATGTAATACGTTCCTGAAGTTCGCCGAGGTCAACCGCCAGCGTCGGCTGATAACCCACCGCTGAAGGCATCCGGCCAAGAAGCGCCGAAACTTCCGAACCCGCCTGAGTAAAACGGAAGATATTGTCGATAAAAATCAGTACGTCCTGTCCTTCTTCATCCCGGAAATACTCCGCAGCCGTCAGCGCGGAAAGGGCAACCCGAGCCCGGGCTCCTGGAGGTTCCGTCATCTGCCCATAGATCAAGGCCGCCTTGGGCAACACCCCGGAATCCTTCATTTCATGGTAAAGGTCATTCCCTTCACGGGTCCGCTCTCCAACACCGGCAAACACGGAAATACCACCGTGCTGCATGGCAATGTTGTGGACCATTTCCATCATGATAACGGTTTTACCGACGCCGGCCCCGCCGAACATCCCCATTTTGCCGCCTCTGGGAAAGGGCACCAGTAGATCGATAACTTTTACACCGGTCTCGAGAACGCGAACCGACACGTCCTGTTCGGTAAATTTCGGGGCTTCCCGGTGAATGGGCATCATTTTTTCCTGGCTGACCGGGCCGAGTCCGTCCACCGGTCGTCCGACGACGTTAAGAACCCTTCCGAGCCCTGCTTCACCCACCGGCATCATGATATCGCTGCCGGTATCTTTGACTTCCTGCCCCCGGACCAGACCGTCCGTAACATCCATAGCGATGGTACGAACCACGTTGTCACCCAGGTGCTGTGCAACCTCTACAATAAGATTGTCCGGCTCATCGTCAATGGCAGGATTCGTAATCGCAAGTGCCGTATAAATCGACGGCAGATTGCCCTGTTCGAACTCCACGTCGACGACAGGCCCCATAACCTGCGTAATCTTTCCTATATTTTCTCCCATCTAAAGACCTCCTATTTAACTGCGGTATTTTATTTTTTTTATTTAGCCTTTAAGCGCCTCTGCACCGCCGACGATATCCATCAACTCTGCGGTAATCGCCGCCTGTCTCGCCTTATTATATAACAGAGTGAGATTCTCGATTATATCTTTGCAGGCTTTGGTGGCATTGTCCATCGCTGCCATTCGGGCGGCGTGTTCGCTGGTTGATGTCTCCAACAGTGCACTGTATAGCTGAACATAAACGTTCTTTGGCAGCAACTCCCCCAAAAGTTCCGGGGGTGACGGTTCACAAATATGCTCTGCAAGATAGGATGTTTCTTCCCTTTCCGCCTCTTCTTCAGCAGATTCGATGGGCAGTATTGGGAGCATCTGTTTCAATGCCGGTGTTTGCCTGGCCATACTCACAAATTCCGAACAAATAATGTAGACCTCATCATAGGTTTTATCCAGAAACCCTTGGATAAGGTTCTGCCCGGAACTCACTGCAATGTTAAATCCGATCCGGGTACCAACGACGCCGACATGTTCGCTGAGGATTTCGAATTTATTTCTCCGGCACCAGTCGCGACCTTTTTTCCCGAAATTGGTAAACACAACATCGATGCCTTGTTCTTCTTTTTCCTTTTTAAAGGCCAGGGCCTTTGATATAAGGTTCGAGTTGAAACCACCGCATAAGCCTTTATCGGACGTACACAAAACGAGGTTTATTCTCTCGACTTCCTCCCGGGCCTCCAGCAAGGGATTTGTCTCTTCCCCGGCCTTTTCAGCAAGGCTTCCCAAAACCTCGGAAAACTTACCGGCATAGGGGCGGAAACCTTCCATACTTTCCTGGGCACCGCGTAGCTTGGAAGCCGCAACCATGTTCATGGCCTTTGTGATCTGCTGAGTCTTTTTAACCGCAGCTATCTTTAATTGAACTTCTTTTAATGTCGCCATAGACTTTAGCCCTTATCGCATCTCTATGTTTGAGGTTATTTGCCTACTCTTTCAGCCTCGGCCGAATTTCCAAAAAAAAACATAACCTCAACTATTTAATCGTGTCCTGGAATTCCGCATCATAGGCTGTTAAAGCCTCGATCATCAGCTTATCGAGATCTTCCGTAAACTCTTGTTTCTCCTTAAGACCTTCTAAAAGCTGTGAATATCTGTCTTCAAGGAATGTGTGAAGTCCCGCCTCGTACTTGGCAAGTACATTTACCGGATACTTGTCCAGAAAGCCTCTGGTTCCGGCAAACAGGATCGAGACCTGTTTTTCCATCGTCAGTGGCTGATATTGGGGTTGTTTTAAAATTTCAACCAGACGTTCACCTCGGGTCAACTGCTGCTGGGTGGCCTTGTCGAGATCGCTGCCAAATGCCGCAAACGCTTCAAGTTCCCGATATTGGGCCATGTCGAGCCGCAACGTACCGGCCACCTGCTTCATGGCCTTCACCTGGGCGGCACCCCCCACGCGGGAAACAGACAGGCCCACATTGATCGACGGTCGTACACCGGCAAAAAAGAGCGCGGGTTCAAGATATATCTGTCCGTCGGTAATGGAAATAACATTGGTGGGAATATAGGCGGAAACGTCACCTGCCTGGGTTTCAATAATCGGCAAAGCAGTCAAGGATCCTGCACCCAGTTCATCGTTCAACTTGGAAGCCCGTTCAAGCAAACGAGAGTGGTTGTAGAAAATGTCGCCGGGATACGCTTCGCGCCCCGGAGGACGTCTTAAAAGAAGAGAGACTTGGCGATAGGCTACAGCCTGTTTGGACAGATCGTCATAGATGATCAGAGCATGCATTCCTTTGTCCCTGAAATATTCGCCCATGGCGCAGCCCGCGTATGGCGCAACATACTGCAACGTAGCAGGATCACTGGCACAAGCAGCAACGATCGTTGTGAATTCCATAGCGCCATGTTTTTCCAAAATCGCATGGACCTGGGCCACCGTCGATTTTTTCTGACCGCAGGCCACGTAAATACAATAAATGTCCGTCTCTTTCTGGGCGAGAATGGCATCCACGGCCACGGCGGTTTTGCCGATCTGGCGGTCACCGATAATCAGTTCGCGCTGCCCGCGTCCCACCGGTGTCATGGCATCGACGGCCTTTAACCCGGTATAACACGGTTCGTGCACGCTTTTTCGGTCAATAACCCCCGGAGCCACCATCTCTACCCTTCTGGACTCTTTGGCCTCGATAGGTCCTTTACCGTCCAAGGGTTCGCCAACCGCCGAAACCACGCGTCCCAACACGGCTTCGCCCACCGGAACCTGTGCGATTCTTCGTGTCCGTTTGACAATATCTCCCTCTTTGATGTGAATGTCTTCGCCCATGATGGCGACACCCACATTATCCTCTTCAAGGTTCAGCACAAGCCCGAGGATTCCGCCGGGGAATTCAACAAGCTCCAGTGCCATGACCTTCTCCAGGCCGTAAATCCTGGCGATACCATCACCCACAGACAAGACCGTTCCGGTTTCACTCAACTCGACTTTCTTGTCATAATCCGTAATCTGCTCTTTAATGATCTGACTTATTTCTTCGGCTCTTAATTCCATTATATGCTCTCACCCCTTTTTAAAGATTCTCTCATATTAAGTAATTGTGTTTTGATACTACCGTCAAGAACCAAATCGCCTATTCTGGAAACAATTCCCCCGATAAGCCCGGGATCCTGATCCACTTCCAGGATAATATCTTTACCTGTCTTTTCCGACAGAGTTGTACGGATCTTTTCAACGGTCTCGGAGGGCAGTTCCGACGCAGATACCAGACTCGCCCGTATAACGCCTTTAAGCTCGTCCGCCAGCTTTTGATAAAAATCATTGATATCGCCTAAAAACTCGAACCTTCCCTTGTCGAACAACAATAGCAGAAAAGATGCCATAATTTTAGAGATGCCGACTTTATCAATGACCGTCCTTAAAACCTTCTTACGTCCCGACGCACCATAAAGAGGATTACAAATGGCCTGTTCAAGCTCCGCTTCCTTGGACATTAATTGGGAAAATCCGTCAAGTTCTTCCCCATAGTTTTCCGCCTGACCATCCTCTTTGCCTATGATCAAAAGTGCCTTGGCATAACGCCGTGCAATCGTCAAATTTTTCACTATGCCACCACCTTATCTAAATATTCATCCACCAGTTTTTCCTGATCTTGAGCGGTAATTTTATTTTTTATGATCTCTTCCGTCTTTACCAGAGCCTTATCCAAAATTTCTTCCTGAAGTTTTACTTTGGCCTGCTTGAACTCATGCTCAATATTACGCTGGGCCTGTTCCTCCAATTTCTCAGCCGCTTTTTTCGCCTCATCAATGATTCTCGTCTTGGCTTCGTTCCCCTGCCGGATATAATCTTCGATAAGCTTTTGAGTCTCCTGCTCCAATTGGGAAAATTTTTTATTATATTCCGCCAGCTGTTTTTCGGCCGCCTTCTTCTTTGTTTCCAGTTCGTCGAGTTGATCCTTGATCCCTTTAATCCTGGAATTGAGTGCCTGGGATGTCGGCTTTCTTAAAAGAAGGAAAAGACCAATGATCAAAACCGAAAAGTTCATGACCTTGTAAGTATCCGTCGCCATCCACCCTTTTGATTCGCCCCCGGATTCTGAAGATGCCATGGACACCCCAACAAAACAAAAAAAGAGCAGCGTCATGAAAATCACCATGACCGGCCCTCTTCTAAAAAAAAGTCGCTTGAGGCGATTGCCAGAAACGTTCTTCATTAAACAGCCCTCCCCAAAATTTTCTCACTAATCGCATTTGCAAAGGTATCGACCTCTTTCTGTAGCGCTGATCGAACGTTCTCAGCATCCTTTGCGATTTTTTCGCGGATCTCTGCAAGATTTGCTTGAGCCTTTTGATTAATTTCTTCTATTATTTTCCTTTCTTCCTCAGCCGCCTCTTTTAGCAAAGCCTCTTTTTCAATCAATCCTTTGCCTCTGGCCGTCTTAATCCCGGAAACAAAGGCATCGTCTTTCTCTTGTGTATCTTGGTCCAATTTTTCGATATTCTGCTCAAGGTTTACAATCTTTTCTTTCCTTTGGATCAGTATCTTGCGAATCGGCTTGTATAAAATGACGTTCAATGCCCAAATGATAATCAGAAAATTTGCGATCTGTACAAAAAGCGATCCGTCCGGAATCACCGTAACGCCGCCGGCACCGATGGCAATGCCTTTAAACGAAAATAAAGACACTGCAAAAAACATCGTTGAAACGATAGGATTTTTCAGGTTTAAACCGGAAATTTTCATTAATAGACCCCCCATACCTGAAACCAGTTTATGCACTTTTATTAAATATTACGACCACTCATGTTTTAATCGTATTTTAAACACGGCGGTCTATAACATCAGCCTTAAATGTTGTCAAAGGTTTTTTTTTATAAATTTGTCAAATTTTTTCCTGTAATCCAGGCCAGCCTTATTGTTCGTAAAGGAACCGTCTCATACTGATATTCAGCAATAACCCGATGCAAATCATTGTGGTTATAACCGATGAACCGCCATAACTGATGAAGGGCAGCGTCACACCGACAATCGGCATCAGGCCCATGGTCATACCGACATTAATAAAAACGTGCCAGAATATCATTGCAGTGACTCCGACGGCAAGGATCGTTCCGAAAGGCTCTCGACATCTGTAAGCAATGTTCAATCCCCAGATAATGAGTGATAGAAAAAGGCAGAGAAGGAGCAAAGAGCCCATAAGCCCCCATTCTTCGGCCAGGACCGAAAAAATGAAATCGGTATGCTGCTCGGGTAAAAAAGAAAGGGCGTTTTGAGTCCCTTCTAAAAATCCCTTGCCGGCAATCATACCTGAACCTATGGCAATTTTAGACTGTATAATATGGTAGCCGGCACCCAAAGGGTCTCGGTCCGGATTTAAAAATGTCAATATTCGTCTTTTTTGGTATCCTTTCAGAAAAAACCAGACTAAAGGGCCGGCCACCGTACATGAAGTGACCATGTATAAAAGTGATCGACGTTCAATTTTTATAAAAACAGTTATGGAACCGGCAATCAGAACAATCAGCATAGCGGTCCCCAAATCCGGCTGTTTAACGATCAAAATAAACGGAATGACCGTCAACATGAAAGGGGTAAGAAGCTCCCGCAAGGTTAAACCACCGGTATCGGCACGTCTGGAAAAATATCTTGTCAGCGAGATGATCACCGCAATTTTTGCGAGTTCTGATGGTTGAATTGAGACCGGCCCCAATATCAGCCAGCGCCTTGCTCCGCCCACATGCTTCCCAAATATCAATACAGATATTAAAAGCAACATACACAGAATATAAATGATGGGCGCCCATCGATCCAATGATTTGTAGTTAACCAGAAAAGACAGAACCATTACGACAATTCCGGCAGAATACCAGATCAACTGCTTGAAATACAAAGTTTTTTGAGGTGCTGCCGTCGATGATATTACAGCGCTGTAAAGTGCAACAAGACCCAGGCATGCGATGAATACCGTCAGCCCAAGCAATCCCCAGTCAAAATATTTAACAAATCGCCGATCGATCATTTCAGCCACGCTCCTGATGCTGGGAACTCGCCCATGATCCACGACACATGATCCGTGATGTTGGATTCAGATTATCCATAATTGAATAACGGTGCTATCGATGATAATTCTCGCCGGTAAGTTCCAGCTCCGTTGAAACGGGTTCTTCGCTTTGGTCGGACACGCCGAGGGAATGCCGCCGGTCCCGTGATATTTATTCCAATGAAATCTTGCCCAGTTGTGCCTTGAAGACCTGTTGATTTCACTCAAACCTAGGGTTGAAGTCCATCTTTTTTTAAGTAGGTTCTGATGATTTCCCTGGCAATCGGTGCCGCCGCGCTTGACCCGTGCTCTCCATGCTCTACAACTACCGTGACAGCGATCTGCGGATTCTCAGATGGTGCATACGCCACGAACCATGCATGCGCTTTTAGGTGGTCGGGCAAATTTTTATCCGACCAGTTGGGGTCCTTGCCGCGCCCAACCACCTGGGCAGTTCCGGTTTTACCGCTGACACTAAGGTCGTCGATCTGTGCAATCCGCCCGGTACCTTTTGGGCTGTTCACAACTGCCCTCAAACCTTTTTTAATAATCCTAAATGTCTGCTTGCCGGTCGGCAGGCGGCCGGCCAACCTTCGTTTGCTTTGAACCACAACCGCACCGTCAGCTGTATTGACGGACTTGAGCACCAAAGGTGTATACAATGCTCCGCCATTGGCTACTGCTGAAGTCAAAACAAGCATCTGCATGGGTGTTACAAGATTATAGCCTTGCCCGATGGCCACAGAAAGGGTTTCACCGCCCTGCCAGACAATACCGGTTCGGCGTTTTTTCCACGCTGCTGTTGGGACCAGCCCTGTTTCTTCGTGATCCAGATCGATTCCGGTGAAAGAACCCAATCCGCAAGCTTTTGCGTACATCGCCAGTCGATCTATGCCAAGCTTTTGACCGACCTGGTAGAAAAAGACGTCACAGGATTCAGCCAATGCTTTAACAACGTTCACATTACCGTGTCCTCCGCGTTTCCAGCATCGGTATACACGATTTCCATATTTATAATGTCCAGGACAGTAAAACGTCGTCTTTTCATCGATGACCCCTTCTTCGAGCCCTGCCATTGCCGTTACAATTTTAAAGGTGGATGCCGGGGGATACGCACCTTGAATAACCTTATTTTCCAACGGTCTTAACGGGTTGGACACAAGTGCCTCCCATTGCTCATGCGACATGCCGTCAACAAATATATTCTGATCGAATGAAGGCGCGCTGGTCAATGCGAGAATATGGCCTGTATTTGGATCCATGGCTGCAACGGCACCGGCCTTATCCTCTAAAAGCATTTCCGCTGTTTTCTGCAAGGTGTTGTCGATGGTTAAATAAATGTTATGACCGGGCTGAGCACCCACCGTTTTTAAAATTCTAACAACCTGTCCCATGACATTGACTTCGACCTGTCTACCCCCGCGCTTCCCGTGTAAGAACGATTCGAATATTTTCTCGACACCGAATTTTCCGATAAAATCCCCCCCTTTACACTCTGGGTATTTGCCGGATTCGAGTTCTTGAGAATTAATTTCACTCAAATATCCGATTAAGTGCGCGGCACGTTGACTCTCGATGTAGTGTCTTCGAGACTTGACATCGACGACAACGCCGGGAAGGTCAAATTTGTGAACCTCGACGGCAGCCAAGGCATCGCGCCCGACATCCTTTTTCAAAGGTATCGGTTTATAATGTGAACCCGTCTTGTTGTTTTCAATTTTTGACATGAGCTCAGAAGCAGGAACATTGATATATTTGGATAATTTCTCAATGGTATCCTTTACCGGTTTTGCGTCTTTTAAAATAATGCTCACATCAAACGACGGCCGGTTATCAACCAACAATGTCCCGTTTCGGTCAAAAATCATCCCTCTCGACGGATCTGTACTCTGCAGACGAATACAATTGTTTTCCGATAATCGTCTCAACTCTTCGCCCTGAATCACCTGAAGATAAAACAAGCGTATCAAGAGTATAAAAAAGGCGCCTGCAACACAAAACATCGCTCTGATAACACGCTGTTTATACCATTCTGCGTCTGCTGTTTTTAAATATTTCGTCAAAGCACACTCTACTTTTTCGACAGGAGAGATATCGATACTTCAATAAAGATTAACGATCGACTTTTCTTGAAGATATTTCCTTAACCCTTTTATCCCATTTTCCAAATGAATAATTAAAAAACATAAGAAACATCGGTCCGGTGAATATGGCCCAAAAAACCTGAACCCCAATGGTAATCGACATTTCTGATGTAAAGCGCAAGCCGGGCTCAAAAATGACACTGCTGCCGACAAATATAAAATTCTGCATCAATACGCCTGCAACAACGATAAACGGCAAAAGCGGATTGTTCCCCACATGCAAAAAAGTTATAACCCATCTCACCCCGATAAACAACCACAGATAGGTGGTTAAATAGAGACCAAAAGTGCCTCCGGAGATGGTTTCCATCACAAACCCGAAAAAAAGAATAACCGGTATGCTTTCACGGAGGGGACGGAAGATGCTCAAGTAAATGAAGAATGGAGTAAGGAGATCATAAAAACCTTTGAATAAGGGGATATAGGGCATAACTGTGGTCTGAACGATGATCAGGAAAAGACAGATACAGACATGATAGCAATAGGTCATTTCTCTTTCTCAAACTCACGTTTTTCAGGGTTCAATACAACCAAAACCTCTTCGAGTTTTTCAAAATCGACATAGGGGGTAACGGTGACTTCCTGAAAGATCCCGGACTTGGGCTTGACGACGCCTGAAACATACCCGACTGAAAGCCCTTTTGGAAAGACACCGTCGAGTCCCGACGAAACAACAATATCATCCACCACAACATCATGTTTGCGCAAAACATATTTAAAAATACATTGACCGGCTGAACCGCCCTTTATGATTCCCCGGGCCCTGTCCCGTTGAACCAGGGCATCGACTGCACTGTTATGATCAATAATCAGGAGAACCTTGGAATAATGGGCGGAAACCTCCGTAGTCTGTCCTGCAATCCCTTCCGGAATTACAACGGCCATTCCTTTTTCGACCCCGTCATGTTTCCCTTTATCGATAAGAACCGTCTTAAACCAGGGAGAAGGGTCCTTGCCAATGATCTCAGCCGCCAGAACGCGATCTGTAATATTTTTCTGAAAGTTCAGCAGGTTGCGAAGACGCGCATTGGAAAGTTCAAATTCCTTAAATTGAACATTTCTTTCAAATGCGCGGTTTAAGTCTTTTCTTAGTCCCTCATTCTCTTTTGACGCGTTAACCAGGAAAAAATAGTGCCGCCAAATATCTCTGACAAAGCGAATGGAAGTGCTGGTAGCTTTCTGGAAAGGCGCAACAATGGAGATGGCGATCCTTCCCGGTCCATAATAGGAGATATAGCGGCGATTGAAAAGGGAGAGTAGTATGATATTGACGGTAATCAGAACGATCACGCCAACAATCAGCACCATCTTTTTGGAAAACATTAAACTATTGAATTACAACTTGTTTGAGGATTTCAATGCTGTCAAGAGCTTCACCAGAACCGAGTGCAACGGTGAGTAATGGATCCTCGGTAATCGTTATGGGGAGGCTGGTTTCCTCTCGGAGAAGCTTGTCCAGATTCTTTAATAGCGCGCCACCTCCCGGTAATACAATTCCCCTGTCAACGATGTCGGCGGCCAACTCCGGCGGTGTCTGTTCCAAGGCAATTTTGACGGTCTCTACAATGGCATCAATCTGTTCGGAAATTGCCACACGAATTTCTTCGGAATCGATGGCCAGAATCTTTGGTATACCTGAAGCAAGGTCTCTACCCTTGACTTCTATGGTTTCAAGATCCTGGGGCTCCGGATATGCATTTCCGATGGTGGTTTTGATGATTTCAGCTGTGCGCTCACCGATCAGCAGGTTATATTTTCGTTTGATATACTGAATAATCGCAGCATCCATCTTATTACCGGCCACCCGAATAGATCTGCTGTAAACAATTCCCGCAAGAGATATCACTGCAACCTCAGTGGTGCCGCCACCGATATCGACAACCATATTACATATCGGTTCGGTAATGGGAAGTCCGGCACCGATTGCCGCTGCCATGGGTTCTTCAATCAGAAACACCTCACGCGACCCTGCCGACTCGGCCGATTCTTTGACCGCACGTTTTTCAACCTGGGTAATTCCGGACGGAACGGCAATAACAATTCTTGGTCTCACAAACGTCCGTCGGTTGTGAACCTTGTGAATAAAATGGCGGAGCATCGCCTCTGTTACTTCAAAATCAGCGATTACACCATCGCGCATGGGACGGATCGCCACGATGTGACCGGGTGTTCTACCCAGCATATTCTTGGCCTCAAGGCCGACAGCCAGAACACGGTTTTTCATGCGATTGTCCGTACGCACCGCTACTACAGAGGGTTCATTCAACACAATACCTTTACCTTTAACATAAACCAGAGTATTTGCCGTACCCAGATCGATAGCAAGATCCGTTGAAAAAATACCTAAAATTTTATCGACGAATAGACCCATAACACCTCATCTTTATACACTAAAATTATGCAAATCTTTTTCGTTATACACTCTGAAAAAGATTTGAAAAACAGCCTGAATTCATTAAATACGCAAAATTATCAAAATTATTCTATAATGACAAGAGAAATATCAAGATATTCCTTATTAATTAAGGTGAATGATTCCGGGCGCAAAATGAAAGTCGATGGAAGTGGGCGTCCAATATCTTTTATGGTGTATCTTGGAGCCTAATATACGATTTTCCATTGAAACAGTTCGATTTTTTGATCGCTCAATCGATATCTTTTTGAGTGTATCTGCGATCCGACATATTTTCCATGACCGCGTCATGTAATTTCGGCCTGAAGGCTTTGATTCGGTTATTATCCCTGGATGGATGGATGCGATTTGTCAACAGAATAATAATAATACTGCTATCGAGATCCATCCAAAAGGATGTACCGGTGAACCCAAGATGTCCAACGGTTCTTTCTGAAAAAAAACGGCCGCAACTCGGATCGGCTGAAGACGGGGTGTCAAATCCAAGCGCCCGTCCTTCACTCTCTTTTTTTTTAAAAAACATTTGCACCCATTCCATATCAAATACACCCGTTGAAGGGTCCCCATGATAGGCGGTCATAAGCTCGGATAATAGGAAAAAGATGTCCCCGGCAGTCCCGAAAAGCCCGGCATGCCCTTCAATGCCGCCGACTACATAGGCATTGTCATCATGAACCATCCCCTCCAAAAGGATTCCCCGCCAGGGACAGCGTTCGGTAGCGGCAAATTCTGCTCGGCGGGTCTTTCCATCAACATCGACAAAAAACAGATTGTCAAGACTCAAGGGGCGGTAGATATTTTCGGTAACAAAATGATCCAGCCGACGTCCTGATATCTCCTCGATCACCCAGCACAGAATCATAAACCCGATGTCGCTGTATAGGATCTGTTTGCCGGGGACATGTATCAGCGGTTCTTTTACCAGAAGTTCCCTTAATGCATCTTTTCTTCGGTGGGGTTCAATTTTACACAACAATTTGTAATAGGGACGATAATCCGGAAGCCCGGATTTATGATAGAGCAGATGTTCAAGCCGGATCTTTTTTTTGTCCGTATTTTTAAATGACGGTAGAATCGACCCCAGACTCTGTTCCAAAGACAGCTTGGATTGTTCTAACAGATGCAGGATCGCAAGCGTGGTTGCCAGTGGTTTGGTCAAAGAGGCCAAGTCGAAAACCGTTTCTTTGGTCATTTGTCGGCCGGCAAATAGATTTGCAGAACCGTACGCCTCGAAAAAAACAGTGGCTCCGTCCAACGAGACCAAAAGGACGCCGCCAGGAAACACATCGTTTAATATCGCGTCTTTCATCAAACGGTCAGCGTGTGTCATGGTGCAATCTCTTTATCGTTCAAACCGGCTTTTACACTCCGAAACCGCGCCCTAATTAGCGCCCCTCATGACGTAACGGCCGGTTCATGGAACAACAGCCGTTCCTTATCGGTGTCAAGGGTTGCTCCAAGCCCAAGAGGAATCGTGATATTGCGTCTCCCATGGCCGATTTCAAAACCGACCATAACCGGAATGTCCATATCCTCGAAGATATTGCCAACAACAGCATAAATTTCATTCAGATGACCGCATTCTTTAAAAGAACCGAGAACGAGTCCGGCAATCCCGTTGAAACATCCGGCAAGCTTCATTTGAGTCAGCATTCGGTCAACCCGGTATGGTGCCTCTCCAAGATCCTCGAGGAGCAGAATATTCCCCTTGAAACTTGGGGCATAAGGGGTGCCCACCAGGTGACACAAGGTGGTCAAATTTCCACCGACCACTTGTCCTGAAGACAGACCCGGACGGATGACAATGCTGTTTTCAGGTGCCAGTTCAAGGGCTGTGTCGGATGTCAGCGCCCATTGCATCGCCCCGATGGTCTCTTCATCAGCATCGCCCAGGGTGGTTACCACAGGTCCGTGAAAAGTGACCAGACCGCACCGGTCATGAAGTACTGACAAAAGCACCGAGATATCGCTGAATCCCACAAAAATTTTCGGATTATTTTGAATGGTTTCAAAATCGAGAAACGAAAGGATGCGCATGCTGCCATATCCGCCCCGGGCGCAGGCAACCGCCTGGACGGATGAATCGGCAAAGAGGCGATTCACCCGGTCCGCCCGCTGGACGTCGGTCCCGGCCAGGAATCCGTGTTTCTGGAAAATCGTCTCATCAAAAACCGTCCGAAACCCCATCGATTCCAGAACAGCCGTTCCCTTCATGAATTTTTCCGGATCAAAGGGGCCGGCAGGCGCAACAATGCCGACAGTATCGCCCGGCTTCAGGCGGGGCGGTTTAACAGATTTCTTCTCCTGGGTTCGCATGGTTATTTTTTATAGTATTAAATTTTTTTGATCAACGGAAACACTGAATCGAATTTTGAGTCGATTTTTTTAAATAAAACGAATTTTTTGTGGCATCGTCAACAGAAATTTGAAAATAATTACTGAACTTACCTTTTTAACACCCAAATAGAATTTTCAGAACGCAAAATTATTCTTATCCAATGGATACTTAACCATTGCCCTCGTCTAAAATTTTCCCTTTGTAAGATTTCGGCATCATACCTTGACATGGCCGATCTGAAGTGTTAATTATCTGCGTACCGTCGGGGCGTGGCGCAGTCTGGAAGCGCACTTGAATGGGGTTCAAGGGGTCGGAGGTTCAAATCCTCTCGCCCCGACCAAGATCTTAAACTAAAATCAGCGGCTTAACAGCCGCTTTTTTTATTTCGTGCAGCCGAAGATTGAGCTTTTCCATCCCGATACGGATACGATGCAAAATAACTTTGACGCGGAAGCGGACTTGTTTTAGCATTACTGGTATCTTGTTCTCTGAATTGAAATCTCTCAATAATCGGGCAAAGGAATTGTGGATAATAAATTATCACGAGACGAAAAGGTGCAGGCCAGCAGTCGTGAATACATTCCACCGCTCCTTTTCTTTAATTTATCCAGAGTGTTACCACCACAACGTGACATTTATACATGTAAATTAATTCATAATTTTATGTAATTTGTTCCACAATTGCATCGTTTTCTTTATGGATTCCCATTACTGAATTTACCCTCCAATTGACGTCAATGCTTAATAGACAAGGCTTTGCGAAATAATTAACTTTTTTTGCACGCTTTTTGCAAGCAAAAATAACCCAAAATGAGAAACCTTTTCCATTTTTAAACTCCTTTTTCGCCCCTGAAGATAAGCTTTGGGGTTTCTCTCAAAGGACAAACCCATTCGATATGTGCTGAAAGCTACAACCTCAAAACACAAGTTGTTGATGCGCAAATAAGGCAGCGAGGATTAAATTATGCCATTAGGGCTGATAGATACTGGAGGCAGGCGGACAGGTATTGATAGACGAGATTTCTCATATACAAACTATCTCCCGAATAGAAGGGTCGAAGAAAATCGCAGAAACGGTCTCGACCGTAGAAGCGGTTTAGAGAGAAGAAACGATTTAGATCGAAGAAGCGGCAAAACTATTTTTAAAAAAATACAAAGGCCGGAAAACGATTTAAGAGAAGGGACGGATCGCAGAAACGGTCTGGATCGTAGAACAATCTTTACAAAATCTTTGGCAACTTGAAATTTTGTTTCATTTGTCGTTTCCCCAAGGATCCCGCGGCACATTTGCCAAATACGGCCCGTGCCAGCCAAGATAGCTCCCCCTCTTTACCGTTTAAATTAAACGTTTAAATAGGCCGCCCTTTTAAGCATGACGCTAACGCTGAACCACCTTTGGCTTGATATCTTCTTTCTCCAATGCTTTGGCGATTTCTGAAGCTGCTGCTTCGCTTGGGAAGGCTCCGGCCAATAGCCTGATTTTGTTAGGGGATATTCTGTCTGGGAGTCTGTAGGCCAAGTATCCTTTTGACCGAAGATCGGCCTCTATTTCTTTCAGGTTTTTTTCACTTGAGAAAATTCCGACCTGAACGGCAAAGGGCATCTTAACCACAAAGGCATGGAGATAGTCCTGCTTTTTTATTTCAAAAGCAGCCTGTTGTGCCTCTTCGAGGGTCCGATAAAAGCCGACATATAAACGATACCACTCCCCTTTACCAGGAACATGGGCATAGGAAACGAATCCAGAATACCCTTTTTTTCTGGATCTTATTGCGGCCTGAATAGAATCTTCTTTGTTCGCATAAGAACTGACCTGAATCACATAGGGATAAAAATTTTGATGCCCGGCAAGGGCCTTGTTCCCGTTGGTGTAGTGTTCCGCAATTTCATCTTTACTGAGTTCAGAGGTCTCTTGAACCGGTTCGCCAGATTTGCCATCGTTACCGTTCACCCGGCTCCGATGCATCCGCACATCCACCTCTTTCATTTTCTTAAGTTCTGCCTGGGCTTGTGTAAGATCAGCTTCCAATTGACTCAACCGTTGGGTGACCGTCACGAAATCATTGGACTGTTTCTGAACCACTGCCTGGAGTTTTTCCTTTTCTGCAACAAGAGAGGAAAGTTCGGATTCCAAACCATTAATGTGCTCTATCATGGCGACGTATAATGCCGCGCTATCTTTCTCTTCAGGAGATAGCGGTAGTCCAAGATAGACTTGCAGCCAATACAGTGCTGCGCTGTAATCGATTTCCGAGTTGTCCGGATGAATGCTTAATAATGCAGCCTTCCAAACCGCAGTCTTATAATAGTTTGTGGAAGGATAACGCTCCGCCACCATCGAATATTCCTGGGCGGCTTGGTGATATTCAGAGGAGTCTTCCAGGGCAGCCGCACGATCCATGTGATTCCGGGCTTGCAATTCAGATCTGGAACCGTGGAGTTGGGAAGAACAACCGGCAAGAAGAAAGCATAAAATTACAACGATTACATCATGCCATTTCATGAATAAGTCTTTACTCCTATATCGGAACTTGAATTGCCGGGCCTTGAAATTCCTCTGGTGCGGATGGAAGTTCAACCGTAAAGGTCGATCCAGAGTCAACAACACTTTCGGCATAAATCTTGCCGCCATGGCCTTCTGTAAATGCCTTCACAAGAGCCAAGCCGACACCGATGCCACCACTCTTTATTCTACTGATATTGCTGGCTTGATAAAACCTTGTAAACACTTTGGGGAGTTCCTCTGGCGTGATGCCGATTCCCGAATCCTGAATCTCAACTTGGGCACCTAGGGTGCAAGGGCCAACCTTCACCCTGACCGTCCCATCGTTTCGCGTATATTTTATTGCGTTGCTAAGAAGGTTGCTCACAACGATAGAAATTTTCTTCGCATCCACCATGACTTTAGGCGCAGCACGGGTGACCAACTCGACAGTAATTTTTTTGTTTCTAGCAATGAGCTTTGCATCATCAACCAGAGGTGCAACAATCTGGGAGAGATCCGTCCATTCCATGTGGTATTTCATCATACCGGAGTCAATCTTCGCAAGATCGAGATACTGTTTGCTGAAGATTGTCAATTTATTAATTCCCCTTCGTATAGTGTCGAGCATTTGCAACTGTTCAGCATCCATCATGGCGGAACACTGATCTTTCAAGATGTCGTGCGCGGAAAGTATCACCTGGAGGGGAGATTGAAGTTCGTGAGAAATCTGCTGCATCATATGCGTTCTGAGTTCGTTTATATTCTTGATCTTGACGCTCATGTCATTGACTGCATCGACGAGCAGGGCGATTTCATCATTAGAAGAGACTCTGACCGGCTCGTATTTACCACGGGCGATCTGTTCAGTTCCTCGTATCAAGTCGTCTATAGGTTTAGTGATTGTTCGAGTAATAATGAAGGCCGCTGAGACAGCCGTCAGCAGCGTTAAAACTATCAACAACAGAGCGACTTTGGCGGAACGGCTTGTCGTTGTTTTCATTCTAGACATAGCATTCTCAATGGAAACCTGATTGCTGTTGATAAGATGATCAAGGGATTTGTACAGGATTCTCAGGCTTTCCGACCTTCGGTTGTCACGTACCGGATTATAGCCCGTCTCTTGGCTGTCTCTCTCGTTCCGCATGCTGACCGTAAACGATTCATGGGCTTGAAACATGTTTCTGATTATGGAGCGTTCTGTCTTATCCGATGATGCATTAAGCAACGAATTCAAGAGTTGATCAAATTGCCGACTCGTTGCAACGAACAAAGAAAAATAGGTCTCATCACGGGAGATAATATATTTCTGGGCATCTACATTTAGATCTTGCAGGATATCTTGCAGTTGCTTGGCAAGGTCCACGACCTGAACATTCGCGGTTAGGGTCATTTCAGCTGCATTCGAAACAGCATTCAACTTGAACAGGATATACGTGCTGGCGATAATCATGATGATGATAATGACACCGAAACCGAGCATCATCTTTTTATAAATAGTCAGCTTCACGATTATTAATCTCCAAAGAATCTTTTTTCATAAGGGCGGTTAAAGTCTGACCCTTTCGTAAAAAGCGATGGATTAGAATCCGCCTTTTGACATTAAATAAAGCAAAAAGATTGAATTGTGCTATGCTTTCAACCCACCCGGAAAATATGAAAACCGACTATATAACCCATCAAGATTACTATACAGGTATCAAAAACAAACCAAACCGTCAACCTGGGAGGTTTACAAAATTTTAACAGATTTTATGGATTTAATAGCAGTTCCCAAAAATATGTTCCGATTGAATTGCTTACTGTCACAATTTCAGTAAGCCGCAGGATGTTACGCGTAAATTTTGTAGCTGTGTTTTGAAGCTCCCTGTAGCACAGCCAAGCAGGATTTCCATTGCGGTCCGACAAGGTTGGAGGGAACGTGCCTGCTCTGTAGAATCCCGGAAATTTAACTGGGCGAACTGTTGCAGCCCAACTGGCCGACTGCCCTTTTAGGCCTTTTTCGCCCAGTACTTAAATCAATCCTTATCTGCTTGCTGCTGTTAATCTATCAGGGGCAATATATTCCACGAAACGCCTAGCTTAAGCGTTTATATAAAACGCTTAAGCATGCATGGCATGATAGCCGATATTGTTTGGACAAAATGCATTAAAACAAATGGTTAGATGCCATAAAATCATATCGAACTTTAATCATAGATCGGCAAAAAAACAGATGAATTCTCAGGTTTTTGAGGCAAGCTTCAAGTATTTTAGTAAGAGCTCGATCAATCGAGCAGGTGAATGAATTTATGATTGGCTTTGGGAAACGGATAGTGTTCGATTTCTCGGCGTGTAATCCATCGGAAATCGATCGGGCCGTTGAGTTTAACGTCACCGGACACATATCTGCAGGAAAATACATCCATTAGGATTTTAAAGTGGGTGTAGGCGTGCTTCACCTGTGCAATATGCCCGGCAACCGCCACCCCCAGGTTCACTTCTTCCTTGATCTCTCTGACACAGGCGCTTTCGGGGGTTTCATGTTTTCCGACTTTTCCGCCGGGAAATTCCCATAAGCCTCCCAGCAGCCCTTCGATTTTTCGACGCGTAATCAACATGTGGTTGCTTTTGTAAACCACGCCAACAGCGATATGGTGAAGGGGCGTTTTTAGGGTCTTAATGCGCTTTGGAAATTTAACGACGTTCCCGGTTTGGTTGGCACGACACAAAGAACAGACGGGACAACCATCGCATTCCGGTTTTCTAGGCATACAAATTGTAGCACCCAGCTCCATTACGGCCTGGTTGAAAATTCCGGGATGACGATGATCGAGCAGACATCCGGCAGCTTCCTTAAAGATTTTATATGATGACGATTTGTTTATGGGTGCTGCAATTTCATAGAGACGGGATAGAACGCGTTTGACGTTTCCGTCCACAACAGCATAGGGCTGATTAAAGGCAATGCTCAGAATTGCGGCGGCGATATAATCACCGACTCCGGGTAACGCCCGAATTGCCGTCCAGTTTTCAGGGAGTTTTCCGGCGTATCGCTCAAAGAGGATCTTTGCGGCTCGATGCATATTGCGCGCCCGGGCATAATACCCCAGACCTTCCCAGACCTTGAGGACCTTTTGCAAGTCCGTATCCGCCAGCTGTTTGACATCCGGAAAGTGAAGCAAAAATTTTTGATAATAGGGGAGAACCGTTTTTACCTGAGTTTGTTGAAGCATCACTTCCGAAATCCATATACGGTATGGATCATCGGTTTCTCGCCATGGAAGCCGGCGGCGATGGCGGCGGTACCACTTAACAAGCCGCTTTCGAAACTGTTCGATTTTTTTGGGTGTCATAATATTTGATGAAATCAATAATAACCCTTGCTCTTTACATTTCATGAACAACAGAATTGGCAAATGCCCTAGAAAAAATATCAGGGGAACACCGATACCACAATCTTAATTTTTTCGGTACTATATTATTGATGCGAACTGGAGATTTTTCTAATGACCGAAAAACCGACATATGAAGAATTGGCCAAAAGAGTCGAAGCGTTGGAACAAGAAAAACTTGGACACGTTATGATCGCCGACGCCATAATGAATGGTGCCGAATGGCTGACTCAGAAAAACAATAAACATCTTAATTGTACGTCTCCAACTTTACCTTCATATCCCTCTTCCGTTTTGATATTGAAACACCTTTGGCAATTTGACTGCAATTGACATTGGCTATAATTTGGCATATTTTTAAGTGTGAACGTTTAATAAAGACATCAGCCAATGACCCAACATGTTCATGTAAATTCAGACGATAGTTCGACATTTGCCTGCCCAGAGTGCGATGGGCCTAAAACTTTTTATGTTAGCAGGTTCTTGCGTATTGATTAAGGAGTAAAATCAGGGTTTTTAGGCTTGCGAAACAACCTTTTGGAGACGGTTGCTGCATTATTCAGATTAAACAAACATATGAATAAAGGAAGCTATATGAAAACGAACTCCGACAATAAAAATGATGCCATTGACCTCAAATGCCCGGAA
>Ga0316190_10000511_pt1 | contig 26880 bp, 28 predicted proteins | sample Eddworburrow2_MG_FD_204929 | JGI IMG/M metagenome (GOLD analysis project Ga0316190, IMG submission 204929) | Coastal sediment microbial communities from Maine, United States - Eddy worm burrow 2 | ecosystem: Environmental > Aquatic > Marine > Coastal > Sediment | place: USA: Maine | collected... | reverse complement strand
GGCGGTTTCGCATTCGCATTGAAATCAGCCATTTCCAAAGAATCTAAGAAAAAAAATAAATGACATACCTCGAATTCATCAAATCATTTAATAAAAAGGCAATCGAAAATTCGTACCTGTTAACAGGCGCCGAAGACTATTTAATTGAAGATTGTCTTCAAAAAATCACCCATGAAGTGATTTCACCAGACACGCGTGAATTCAACCTTGACGTTTTTTACGCCGGTCAGGCTGACGCGGGACAAATTCTCGACGCGGCGAGCGCATATCCAATGCTTTCCGATTCCAGGCTGGTGGTTGTGAAAAATTTCAACAAAATGGCGCCATCCGGCGTTGAAGCCATCGCAAAGTATTTAAAAAAACCGGCGCCAACGACCAAGCTCGTTCTGGTCTGCGAAAAACTTGGGGGACGCGCCAAGGCTTACACTTCCATTAAAAAAAGCTCCTGTTTTGTCGAGTGCAAAACACTTTACGACAACCAGATCCCTGACTGGATCAAAAATTTCATCCAAAAACAGGGATTGGCAATCAGCTATAACGCATGTCTGCTTATCCAGGCGCATGTCGGCAATAACTTACGAGCGCTGGCAAATGAAATAGATAAAATTAAGCTGAATATTTCCGGCGAAAAAATAGAAGAAGAGGATGTGCAGCGCGTTGTGGGATTTTCAAGAAGTTTCAGCGTATTTGAACTGAATGACGCGCTCGGCAATCGACAAAAAAGCCAGGCGCTAACAATTTTAAACAAGATGCTGGAAAGCGGTGAGTCGCATACGGCAATACTCGCAATGGTTTCCCGACATTTTATCACCTTATTAAAAGTAGCCGGAGCGGCGACACAAGGTAAAAGTCAGGGGGAGATTGCCTCACTGGCAGGAATACCGCCGTTTTTTGTACAAAAAACCAAAGCAATGGCGATCAAATTTAAGCGACAGGAGTTTGAAGAGATCTTTAACGTTCTTCTTGAAACCGATCTGACTTTAAAAACAAGTCAGCAAAAGCCTATAATCGCCCTGCAAACCATGGTCTTAAAAATCTTAAAATAATGAATAAACTCATTCATGGCATCGGAACTTTCGGAAACCCGCATGGTTGAAGACTTCGGTAAAACATCCGGCTCTTCGGAACAACGCTCGCAAACCGGCAAAGGTCCGTCAGATGAAGATCTGATCGAACGTTTTCAAAATGGTGATTTGTACGCTTATGATCTGATAGTGAAGCGTTACAAAGACCAACTGCTCAATTTCGTTTACCGTTTTGTCGGCAACCAGGAGGAAGCGGAAGACATTGTTCAGGAAACTTTTCTTCGGGTCTATCGAAAACGGCATGCTTACAAACGTGTGGCGAAATTTAGCACATGGATTTACACCATCGCCGGCAACTTATCGAGAACAGAATTACGACGTCGAAAAAGACGAAAACTTTTTTCAGTCTCAGACCTCGGCTTTGAAGATAAAGATTTCGAAATCACTGATGGCGGCCGCAACCCGGAGATGCAGGCTGACAGCGCCATCAAAGAAGAAATTATTCATGGCGCAATCAGTAACCTCGCCATAAAGTTCAGAGAAGTGATAGTGTTGCGAGATGTTCAGGAACTCTCTTACGAAGAGATAAGTAAGATTCTAAAAGTTCCGATCGGAACTGTAAAATCAAGAGTAAACCGAGGTCGAATTCGACTTCAAGAGCAACTTAAGCATCTCGTTAAAAAGAAATAGTTTCAACAAAATCTGCCGAAATATTATTATGCAAAATGTCAGAACGGAGAAAGGCGCCTATGAACGATTGGATACAACTTAGGTCTGATATTCTAGATCATGTCGACGGACTGCTGTCCATCGAAAAAAGAAAAAAAATTACAAAAATTATTGATGAAGACCCGAAAGCGCGAGAATTTTACGAAGAAACCGCAAAGCTGCGTGAAACATTAAAAGGCTTGGCACCGATAAAAACTTCAAGCAACTTCGACCTATTGCTTAGAAGTCGCATCCAAATGGAAAAGAGTATGAACAAACGTTTTTTGTTCAACTTTTCCAATCAATCATCAGCTATTTTTGCTGTGGCTGCAATTGCAATTCTGGCTTTTTTCTTAGCGCCGCATTTCATTGAAAATAAAACCGACAAAAATATTTTTTCTCAAAAGCTCGAACCGTTAACCACCAAACAGGCTCTGGCTCCGTCCCATCAGGCACCCACGTCAAAACAATCGATTTATTATCCAACAGATCAGTTAATCTCAACTTCTCGAGGCGCCGCAATAAACTCAAAATCCTTAAATCTAAGAAACACTCGCTCTGACTCGCTGCAACGAAAACCAGACGATCCAAATATTCACACTGTTGACATCGAATTTTAATGGATCCAGGTATCTGAAATTTCAAATGAACCTTTCACTATATGCCGGCGGTATTGCGCTACTTTTCTCACAAATCACCCTTGCCAGTGAAAACCTGGAGAATTTTGGCAGAGATCTCACCAAAATAATCAATTCGTCGAAACAATCTGTTGTCACAATTACTGCAACCTGCAACCACCAACCAACGCCAGACGCTGAAAGCGGCATTCACTCATTCTTTAAGCAACAGGATGCGAAAACAGCAGAAAGCCGTATAAACATCGGCAGCGGACTCATTTTTGACGATCAGGGTCATATTATCACACGCAATTCCATTATCGCAGATTCTGACTCGCTCTATGTTTCCTTTACAGATGGCAAAAAACTGCGGGCGACATTGAAAGGACAAGATTTTATTAGCGGGTTCGCCGTTCTGAAAGTAAATCAAAAAACCAGGCCCGCCCTGTTTTCCGAGTTAGCGCAAAATGAAAGCGCGCCAACTTTTATCATTGGCAATTCGAACGGAATTTTTCCGTCAATTAACTTCACAATTCTACATGGCATTCTTGACGATGGAATGCTCCAGATTTCAAACAGTCTTATTCCAGGCAATAACGGCGCGCCTTTAATCAACTTAAACGGAAAAGTTATCGGCCTGCTTGCCGGGCATCTGCTGCCCCACTCGCAAGACCCAAATCAACGCCCCTTCTCTGCAACTGAAATGATGGCCATCGCCTATCCCGCAGAATGGATTAGACGTATTGGCGCAGACCTTATCGAATATGGGCATATCAGAAGGGGATGGTTAGGCATTGTTGGCTTTAATGATGACAGCCGCCCTAAAGTCAAGGCCATCAAAAACAATAGCCCCGCGCAAAAAGCTGGTCTGCAAAAAGGTGATTTAATTCTAAAATTTATTGGACGGGATGTGCATTACATTGAAGAGTTGGCTCGTCTTGTAGAATTTACAATTCCAGGACAACCAGTTCCTTTGGAATATCAAAGAGGCGATGAAACGAAGACCGTAAATATTGAATTGGGTGAGCGACAACAACTCAACAGCGGCAAAATCGAGACTGCGCCCTATTATGGAGAACCCGCCTTTGCAGCCCCTGTTCAAAACAGACAACCAATGCAGTCCAATACGGAAGCGACAACGTTACAGCAACGCATTAACCGCCTGGAACATGAGCTTTCGAAAGTGCAGGAACAGATAAAGGCCATCCACAAATAACGAGCGCAAAAAGTTAAAAATGTGTATGCCGTGTTCCCATCAACACTTCCCCGCTATCCTCTGGTCGTGATGAAAAATATTCTTTTAGAGCAAAAGTAACCGCGCTAAAAGCAATTTCATCCCAAGGCGTTTCCTTTTCCTTAAACAGACGAACTTCAAGGCTTTCCCTGCCCGGAGAAAAATCCAGATCAACCAAATCCGACAGAAATATTAGGTAAACCTGACCGAGTCGGGGCAGATTATAAACGGCATATAACCGACTGATTTCAACGCGCGCATTGGCTTCTTCAAGCGTTTCCCGCGCCGCGCCCTCTTCCACGCTCTCGCCAATCTCATGAAACCCGGCTGGTAAAGTCCATTTACCAAGGCATGGCTCAATGGCTCGCTTGCAGAGCAGCACTTTATCTTCCCATCTTGGAATGCAGCCAACAATAATATTGGGATTGCGGTAATGAATGGCGCCGCAAGACTTGCAAAAATGCCGCTCGCGATCATCATCAGGAACGGAGCCAAAAAAAAGTTTTGCGCCGCATTTGCTACAGTAGTTTAAAATATCTTTCACTTTTTCCCCGTTACATCAAAAAAATCGGGATTAAAATAGCAATGTTTACAATCAATAACAAGCGCGCAGCTGTAAAGTATGAGCGGCGCTTCCAGGACAAACGAGCATGTTCCTTATTCTCATATTTCGCCCTCCCATTCTCTGTGGAATTGAACAAGAAATGCTAGCATAAATTGATGTCGCCGTTCGGCCATTGACTTTCCCGCTGCTGTATTCATTCGCTCTTTAAGCAAAAGTAGTTTTTCGTAAAAGTGATTGAGCGTCGGCGCAGCGCTGCTTTTGTACTCCGCTTTGCTCATGTTGAGGTTTGGTTTAATTTCAGGATTGTAGATTTCTCTGTTTTTATATCCGCCATAATTAAAAGCCCTTGCGACGCCAATTGCACCCATGGCATCCAATCGATCCGCATCCTGAACAACATCAAGCTCCAATGACTTGAACGTCTGAATCTGTTTGTCGTCCCGGAAGGAGATGTTGGCAATAATATTTTCAACATGGCTGATTACACCATTTTCTACCTGCTGCAATGTTAAAAATTCTCTTGCTTTGCGAGGCCCAATCTCTTCATTGCCGTTGTGAAATTTAGCATCGGCTATGTCGTGCAGCAACGCTGCAAGTTCAACAACAAACATATCGACATTTTCATTTTGCGCAATTTGTTTTGACAATTGCCAAACACGGAAAACATGGCTCCAGTCATGTCCGCCCTCGGCGTCAGACAAAGTTCTTTTCACAAAATCGATCACGTTTTGAACGACAGTTTTTTGATTCATTGTGAAGCAGTTTTTGTATTCGGAGGACAAGCGGGAATGCGCTGTCGGTTAAAAACTTGTCCTGACAAAAAAAATGGATTGGAAATTAGTCGGCAAATATAATTCATATTCGCTCTCCTTTCCATAATAAAAAACCAAATTGGCGCCAAAGGTTACGCTCTCTTTGTGAAGGTAAGAGAGACTCATGCTGGTTTCACCGCCAAAAGAGTCAAAGGAGAACAAATTCGTTGCGCTCACGCCAAAATTCGGAATCCCCAAACGGGATGTGCCAACGGTTAAACCAAGATAATTTTTGCCAAAATAGCCCTTGTTATATCCCGGCAGATCACCGGAGCTTCTGACCAATTCCCGGATTTTGCCTTGTTCATTTTTGGTAAAACCTTCCGTTCGATGAAACTGCTCGATGCGGCTGGAAAAATATTTCCACTCAAATGCAAAGCCTGTTGTAAAAGAAAATTGAACCCCGTCGTTATCAAAGTCCAACAGGTCGGCGTAATATTGTTCGTTGCCCTGCTTAATAATTCCTTCGCTATAAAACCTGAATCTGCCCAACTGGCGTGAAAGATTGAAGCCCAGAGACCAGAACTTCAGGCGTTCATAGTAAAAATAGAGTCCGCTATAAAAATCACTAAATTGAAACTCAGTCAACGCGCCGACGTTTGAATCTTTCCACCGGTTAGAGTTGCCTGACCAGGCAAAGGCGCCCATCGAAATATGAGAGGAGACTATCCAGTCGAGTTGAAAAAGTCCGGGCGCCAAACGCGCCAGACGGTCAATATTGCCAAGCAATCTTTCTTTCGGACTCAGTCTGTTAGACGAATTGTGAAACACTGCGAAGCCGTACTCTTTTTCGCGCTTGCCAATGGTCAAAAAGAAGTAGTCTGATATGGGAATCTGCGCATAGAGTTGTCGAAGTGTAAATGTAGCGTTGTCAGGGTTGTCGTATGAGGTGACATATCTCAAATTCATTTCGTATTGCGTTTGCGCAAATTCTCCGCCACGAAAAGTTAATTGGCCTCCGATACTGGAAAATTGATCGGCCTGACCAAGCGCAGATTGCAGCGCATATTTTTTATTTGCAGAAAAGTAGCCCGCCGTTGAAAAAAATGAAAAATCAGTTTTATTTTGAGAAAAAAATCAATGAAGGGCATAGAAAGAAAAACAGAAAAACCCCTAAAAATCTGCCGTTCACGGCTTTATTGCGTTGCAATTTCCATATACCTTTTGGTAAACATTCTGTCATCCAAATTTTTCGGGAATTCAAAATCTTGCATGGTCACTCCCGTGTACGTTCCTTTGCGCAGGGAGTTATACATCGTAAGGTGCACATACTGAATTTTGCCGCCCTCTTTCTTTATCACATCTACCTGCAACTCTCTTATTTTCTGATTTGAAAAAGAGTAGTAGTTTCTTTTAACCGGCAGCAGTGTTTTTTCATTAATGAAGGATTCAATTCGATAGTAAGCGTTTTTTTTTGAACGGGATTTTAAATTTAACTTTAAAACCTTTTCTCCGTTTAACTCTGTCTCTTCTACTTTTTCCAAATCATAATAGTAGCCCAGCGAAGCGTTTAACACATCTTCCTCGGTGAAGTCGCTTTCGGCAAAAGCAGCCTTGGCTGACACCTCTATTGTACGGTTAATTTTTCCGAGATAAATCAAAATTTTGTCGCCAAGCCGAAGTTGGGCTTGTCTTCTGGCAATCGGCGGATTGGTAAAAAGCGCCAAATATTTTTGATTCCCCTTAAAGGAGCAGGTAATTTCAAAATGCTTTAGATATTCATTTTTTTCAAATAATTTTATGCTAAGGGTTCAGGTCAAAATAACATTACCATGAAAATCTTGGATTATGAGTTCAGATGGAGTGGAAGGTGGCAAGTTTATTTCGATCAAATGCCTAAAGTTAAACTTTGCAATTTTGGGAAAATAAGCATTGTCGCTTCTGGTGAGAATATCATCGTAATTCTGCGTCGCTGCGAGTTGGGGAATCATCAATAATAACATGGTTACAAACGCGGGCATTCTCATTTCACTAATCCGATTTAATTGAATTTGGCGCTAAATGCATAGAAGTTTGAAAGTCATTTATCGATCATTCCTGCGGTGTAAAGTCGATGTCAGGCGGCCATTTTAAATGCCGCGTGTCATCTCCCGAACCTCTAATTTGAAATATTTCCGCAATGAAAAAAAGCTGGCGTATAGACCGCTGCCAAACATAAAAAGCCCCACCCATAGAAATGATTGCAGCAGAAAGTCAAATTGCAGCTTGGGGCCGCCTAGCACCACGACAATTTCCTCGGAAAGCTGCGCCAGACTAACGCCGGTCAGCAGACTGCCGATCAGAAAGGCGAGCGCGGAGCCGCTTGTCAAACCAGCGGAAAAAAGAAGAATCGTTTCCCAAAATATCGTTAGATACATTTTGACAAAAGGCATGCCGAACGTTGTCAAAACAGAGATTTCATTTGATCTGGCAACAAAGCTGAGATAAAAACTATTTTGCACGCCCAAAAATAGAACAATCAGCAAAACAATTGAGAACATTGTGATTAAAATCTTGAAGAACATGCTGGAAAGCTGAAAAATTTCTTCGAAGAAAACGTCATTGGAAGACCACTTGTTGACATGGGTGTAAAAAAGATGTGACAGCGGATTCAAATCATCCTCAACTATCTTTCGCAATGTGACTTCATCATCAGGATTTCGTAAAAAAATCTTTAAATGATTTGCATAACTACTGTCCACCAGTCCTAAATTCACCGCGTCGGCCTGGCTGACGAACAAAGTGTTTAAATGAAAATATTTATTGCCAATAAAAACGCCGCTTATTTTGCAAGTTGTTGTATTAATCGCGCCTTGCGGCGTTCTAAACTCCAGCGTGACAATATCGTCGACGGAAACCGCCAACTCTCTCGCCATGCTTCTTTCAATGACAGCCTGATTCAGGTCGGTAAAAAAAGCGCCGCCGGCAATCCACTCGACGCTTTTGTTCAATTGTTCAAAATTATTCGGCGAGAAGCCTTTAACAAACGATTGCGACAAATAGGCTTCATCTGAAATAACCCTGACATTGCCAAATGAATATTCACTAATAATTATCTCGATGGCGTTTTTATTGGGACTGACGCTCAAATGTCGCTGAACTTCCGCCAGATTTAAATCACTGCTTCTTGCATTCAAACCGATATCGCCGGAAAAATCGCGCGATGCTTTTTCCATTTGGCGCTGGCTGCCGTCAAGAAATGAGAAGTCCAGGATAAACATCATCGAAATACACGCAATGAACAGAATGTTTTCAATGGCTCTTCTTTTGTTTCGGAAAATATTTTTCACAGCCCAGAAAAAGTAAAACACGAACCGTTTCCCTTTAATTTGTTTATTCAACCAGAAAAATTCATCCAATTCACAAACTGCCAAACAGCAGCTTACCAACAAGCCAAGCGGAAGCCGGAACCGCCCGCAATTAGCATGCGCCAGCCGCCAATTTTCAGCGCCGGCCAAACAACTTTATAATGACCTCTTCATTAATGCTTTTTAAAACAGGACTGATGGCGGCAAGCAGCGTGACAAACCACAAAACAAGAAAGGAAAGCCCGTAATTATTTGCCAATAACGGCATATAGAACTGACTCGAACACAAAAATGTTTCTATATTAGCATCTGTTGCATAAAATTCAACGCTGTTGATCGCTCCGACCAGCAGGGTTGACAAAATTCCGCCAAGGATGGAACAATAGACCAGATAGAAGGTTAATTCACCCAGGAAAAGTCGCAAAATCCACCAGCCGGAAGCCCCGAATGTGAGGTAAACGCCAATTTCTTTATAACGTTCGATAAGCATCAAATGAACATTGTGATAGATAGAACTTAAGACAATGCCAATCATTAATATCAGCATGAGCCAGAGCATAAAATTATAGATCCAGCGCATGGTTAAAGTGACATCTTCTGAATTCCAAATATCTACAATTTTAAATTGCTCCGGCAGCGCGCGCGAGAGCAGTGCTTTTTGCAAAAAGCTATCGCTGGAAAAAACGACTTCGCTGACCACATCTTCCTCCACGGCCTTCAAGGTTGCGGCCAGCGACAACGGGATATAGCCGACCATGTCGACGCCGGCGAAATATTGTGTTTTTTTAGGCTCAACAATACCTGAGACGGTTAGCAGGTCATAATCCATATACCCGTCGACATTTGTTACGTAAATGATTACAGAGTCGCCGACCTCAACATCGAGCTTGCTGCAAGTAGATAAAAACATGCAAATTTCGCGTTTATCGGCTTGCGGGAAACGCCCTTCAGCAAGTTGCAGATTGGGGGTGATCATTTGTTCTCGGTTTGGGTCACTGCCAATCAGAGCCAATGGATATTTTTTTTCACTGCGATAACCTTCCAGCAGGGCAGATATGCGCAGCCGTTTGGAAAAGTTTATCTGCGCAGCTTCCTTTAGCGCGCCGTCAATCGCATTAGATGAAAAATAATACGCCTTCCTGGCCGGTTTAAACACCTTGAAATCCTGATATTCGTTCAATACGATGGAGCTGAACCCAGCAGCATTTTCCCCCAATACTCCTCGATATTGTGAAACAGGGAGCCAAACAAACTGATCAGGAAAAAGACGAGGAAATAAGCGCCGGCAAGAACCAGAGTGAGGCTCTTTCTCCTTTTTCTGAATTTTAGAGAATTTTTAAAAGCAATTTTTAAAAATGAGAGCATGGTTTATCTTATTTTCATTTTGCGCTAAAGTGTTCCTCAACCTTCCTGACATCAACCCCTTTCTCTTCCTTCAGTTCATTCCATTCCGCCAGGGTCATCTTTCTTCGTTCAGCGAGGCGATATTCTATAGATCTATTGAAGGAGTTTTGTTCGTTGTCATTGCGATATTGAACCATATATCTGGTTGAATCTTTACTGCTCAGCCAGAAAAATGCTTGCTTGGGCTTGTAAAACAATTTCATCCAATAACTCATTTTAAGAACAAGCTCAAATTTATGACACGGAACATTGCCATAAGGGACTCTTACTTCTTCCTTGCCGATATACTTTATTTTAAATTTTATATTATAGCCATTCGCATTGCTGTTCAGCGTAATTTCGGTTTTGTCCAGCGGATAAAAACGCAAGGCAAACCACAAAGGCATTAGACCGGTAGATTGGTAAAAATAAGTTGGCAGGCTCTTCAGTTTGTTGACGAAACTCCATTCTCTAATGCCTTCTTTTTCTTTTTGTTTACCACTCTGACTAAATATTTTCTTGGCAAAGTCAATTTTACCGCCTCCTCTTATACCCGCTCCGACATTCAAATCCTCTTCATCAGTTAAGCTTATCCATTTTCTTTCCGCCAACATCATATAGTTCCAGTTGAGCTTAGACGTTTCTATCCAGTCGGCGGTTGTATCCTCAACTGCTGAACTAATTTGCTCAATCTCATTCAAGGTCTTGAGATAGAAATATTCTTTTGTGCGAGGCTTAAATTGCTCTTCATTTCTTGAATATTCATAGATGTACAATGTCCCCACATCTATTCTTTCTGCATCAAAGGGGCTAAACGGCATGGTCTGGGCGCGCAAGCCTGCGGCGCAAGACAAAATCAAAAGAATTAAAATGAACAGTTTCCGCATGTAATTTGTCCTTTCGTGAGTTGGTGTAAAGGAAAGAAATATTTATTTAAGCCACGGGCGCATTCCTCTCCGCGCCCCTTCTGCGCGGTCGCCTGTTACACTCCTTATCCCCCAAAAATGAGAAAAGAATAATTCCTCAGTTAATCTCTCCGTCAACTAAATTCATGACCCGGTTGACCTTGCTCAAAGCCAACGGGTCATGCGTAGCAATTACAAACGTAATATTATGCGCTTTATTCAATGCCGCCATCAGTTCAATAATCGCCAGTCCGGTTTTCGAATCAAGGTTGGCGGTCGGCTCGTCGGCCAGAATTAGCGGCGGATTTTTCACCAAAGCCCTCGCAATTGAAACACGTTGCCTTTGACCGCCGCTCAACTCCTCAGGCTTATGCTCGATATGATTTGCCAGGCCCACCTCATTGATCACCCTGGCGATTTTTTCTTTTCTGTTTTTCTGATTTTCGATCAGAAGTGGAATTTCTACATTTTCATAGAGGGTCAATTCAGGAATCAGGTTGTAATCCTGAAAAATGAAGCCCAAATTCTGTGCCCGAAACTTCAGGCGACCTTTTCTGTCCAGTGCCGAAATGTCCTTGCCCTGAAAAATAATTTCACCTTTATCGGGCGCGTCCAGAGCGCCCAACATATTTAACAACGTTGTTTTTCCGCTGCCGGAAGGCCCTTTCAGAGCAACAAATTCGCCCGCCTCTATTTGAAGATTTATACCTCTTAAAGCTTGCACACTTTTTTTGCCAAGCTGGTAGGTTTTGGTCAGGTTTTTCAGTTCGATTAACATTTTTCTTTCGGTTTATTTTATGTGGTTTTATTTTTTCGAACGAATAACAACATTACGCCGTTGATTTAATCAGCCTAACAGAGAGATGCCTTCTTATCAGCATCGATCAATTTAAAATTCAAACACGGTCGTCAATTTTACCCTGCGTCGCGCTTTCCCGATAAAGTCCAAACTATTAAATGCAGGCTATTCAAAAAGAAGGAGCCTTCCATACAAGCCACAGTAAAGCTGATGATTACCTGATAAAAGTCAGGCGTCGGGAGATGTAGTATTCAATAATGAAATATTTTAACTGGAAAACGATGACAAACTGTTCACAACTTAGGGTTCAGGTCAAAATAATATTACCAGGAAAATCTTGAATTATGAGTTCAGATGGAGTGGAAGGTGGCAAGTTTATTTCGATCAAATGCCTTAGGGAATGAAAGGAAAGAAGTCAACTATCAATTTGCGAGTAACTTGGATCTCCCGCAAAAAAGTTGCGCTTCTGAATAATCGACGCAAGACGCTTTCGGGTAACGCTTGCCAACTTTTCAGGCGGTAATATTATTTACGCTGTCTTGTACAACCAGCGCCGCTTTCAACTGACTGCTCCAATGAGGACAATATCGAAAAATATCTGTGTGTGGGTATTTGTAGCGCGCAATTCCTGCTCAGCGCAACTATTTTTGCGGGAGACAACCGCTCTTGTTGAAAAAAAACTACCTTGCAGAAGCGCTCAGCCGATTGACAGCGCGGGCAAGCGCAACCTGGGCGCGTTCTACATCCCAGGATTTTCGTCCCTTCTCTATACGATCTTTGGCGCGATCACGCGATTCTTCAGCGCGCTTTCTGTCAATCAGGGAAGCGGACTCACAAGTTTCCGCCAAAACCGAAATGGCATCAGAAAATACTTCGACAACGCCGCCTGTCGTGGCTAACAAGGTTTCCACTCCGTCGATCTCAGTTTTTATCTGGCCGACCTTCATGGCTGCGATATAAGGCGTGTGTCCGGGGTAAACACCAAAATAACCGTTGGCGCCCGGCAGTCTCGCCGACGACACTTCCTGAGCGTAAACTTCACGCTCAGGCGTCACAATTTTCAAAAATATTTTTTCAGGAATCATTCTTAACTAAGCGGCCTTCTTTAGTTCTTCAGCGGCGGCAATCACTTCTTCAATTGTGCCAACCATATAAAAGGCTTGTTCAGGCAAATCATCATACTCGCCATTAACAATGCCTTTAAATCCTCTAATCGTATCTTCCAGTGAAACATACTTTCCTTCGCGTCCGGTAAATTCCTGAGCCACAAAAAATGGTTGGGACAAGAATTTTTGAATTCGACGAGCGCGGTTTACGACGATTCTATCATCGTCTGATAACTCTTCCATACCAAGAATGGCAATGATGTCCTGCAAATCTTTATACTTCTGCAGTATTTGCTGAACATCCTGAGCAACCTGATAGTGCTCTTCACCAACAATATGTGGATCAAGGATTCGTGATGTTGAATCAAGCGGATCAACCGCCGGATAAATGCCCAACTCAGAAATCTGGCGTGAAAGCACCGTTGTTGCATCAAGATGCGAAAAGGTGGTTGCCGGCGCAGGATCCGTTAAATCATCAGCAGGCACATAAACCGCCTGCACAGAAGTGATTGAACCTTTATTCGTTGAGGTAATACGTTCTTGCAAATCGCCCATTTCAGTTGCCAGAGTCGGTTGATAACCAACGGCTGAAGGCATACGGCCGAGCAACGCGGAAACCTCGGAGCCAGCCTGGGTGAAGCGGAAGATATTATCTATAAAAAGCAGAACGTCCTTGCCCTCTTCATCACGGAAGTACTCAGCGGCGGTTAAAGCGGTCAATGCAACGCGGGCGCGGGCGCCGGGCAATTCATTCATTTGACCGAAAACAAGACATGTCTTGTCGATAACGCCAGACTCTTTCATTTCCAGCCAAAGGTCATTGCCTTCACGGGTGCGCTCTCCAACGCCTCCAAAAACGGAATAGCCGCCATGCTCAGTTGCGATATTGCGAATAAGCTCCTGAATCAGAACGGTCTTGCCGACTCCGGCTCCGCCAAACAGACCTGTTTTTCCGCCTTTGGTATACGGCTCCAATAAGTCGATTACTTTGATGCCGGTTTCGAGAATTTCCGAACTCGTATCCAGCTCTGAAAAAGCAGGAGGGTCACGATGAATGGGATATCTTTTTTCATGTGGAATCTCACCCAATTCATCAATTGGATCGCCCGTGATGTTCATCAAGCGTCCCAGTGTTCCCGGGCCAACCGGCACGGAAATGGGAGCATTGGTGTTTTTGACAGACATTCCCCGAACCAAGCCATCTGTCGTGTCCATGGCGACGCAGCGAACTGTTTGTTCTCCAAGGTGTTGTTGAACTTCCAATATAACGCGCCCGCCCTCCCGTGGAATTTCAAGCGCAGTTTTCAATTCCGGCAGCTCGCCGTCGTCAAATTTAACGTCGACAACAGCCCCAATTACCTGCGAAACATATCCTTCATTCATAACCGGATACCCTATTTCGTATTTTATAAATTCTTATTAAATGTCAGCCTTTGAGAGCTTCGGCTCCGCCAACGATTTCCGAAATTTCAGTGGTAATCGCAGCCTGACGCGCTTTATTATAATGTAAGGTTAAATTAAAAATCATTTCCTGAGCATTCTCGGTGGCGGCGTCCATTGCGATCATTCTGGCAGCTTGCTCAGCGGTGACAGACTCCAACAATGCCCGCCAAATTTGAATGGTCAAATTTTTGGGTATTATTTCATCCAGGATTTCCTGCGCCGAGGGCTCATACAAATAACCTGCCGATTCATACCCTTTGTTCTTTCCAACAGTATCATCCGGTTTCACCGGCAATAGCTGATCGATAAGCACCACTTGCGAGCCGGCAGATTTAAAGCTATTGTAGACGATGAAGATCTGATCAAAGTCTTTGTTTTCATAGTCTTTACGAATCAACCGCGAAACATCCTGCGCATGACTAAAGTTAAGGTCATTGAGTACATTTTGATATTTTTCCCGTATGTCATATTCACGACGTGAGAAAAACTCAAAGCCCTTGCGACCAAAATTAATCAACTGAACAGCAACATCGTCATCGTAAGCGTCAATTTGCTCTTTTGCCATTCTCTGCACATTGGCATTGAAACTTCCACACAATCCCCGATCTGAACTTAGCACGAGATAACATATTTTCTTGACCTCGCGCACTTCAAGCAAAGGATGCTTTATATCCGTTTCTCTTGCGGCAAGGTGACCCAAAATAGTGTTCATTCCCTCGGCGTAAGGGCGCGCATCCAGAAGTTTGCCCTGCGCTTTGCGCAACTTGGCCGCCGCAACCATTTTCATGGCCTTGGTTATCTGCTGAGTGCTTTTGACGCTGGTAATGCGTCTCTTGATGTCTCGTAAGTTAGCCAATTATTTCTCCACAGAAAAGATCTTCAGAAAATCTTTGGCCGCAGCGTGCAGTTGATTTAGCAAATCATCGTCCAGCGCTTTTTTCTCAGCGATATTCTTCAACAGTTCAGAATAATTTGAGTCCATAAACTCATGATACTCAGCCTCAAAACGTGTGGTCTGACCGACGGGAATCTCATCCAGATAGCCGTTGACGCCAAGAAAAACAACCGATATTTGTTTCTGAACGCTCAACGGTGAATACTGACCCTGCTTGAGAATTTCAACCATCCGTTGTCCACGTGTAATTTGAGACTGTGTGGTCTTATCCAGATCCGAACCAAATTTTGCGAACGCCTCCAATTCCCGAAACTGCGCCAAATCGAGACGCAAACGACCCGCCACCTGCTTCATGGCCTTAATTTGGGCGCTGCCGCCAACACGCGACACCGAAATGCCGACATTGATGGCCGGACGAATACCCGCATAAAACAAGTCGGGCACCAGATAAATCTGACCATCGGTAATCGAAATTACGTTGGTTGGAATGTATGCGGACACATCGCCCGCCTGGGTTTCAATAATTGGCAACGCAGTAAGCGAGCCCCCTCCGAGTTTATCGTTGAGTTTAGCGGCGCGTTCAAGCAAACGTGAATGCAGATAGAAAACATCACCGGGATAAGCTTCACGACCGGGAGGACGACGCAGCAAGAGAGATAACTGACGATAGGCCCATGCGTGTTTTGAAAGATCATCATAAACTGCCAAAGCATGCTCGCCTCCATCACGAAAAAACTCGCCAATGGCGGCTCCAGCAGCCGGGGCAATATATTGCAATGGCGCAGGGTCGCTTGCATTGGCCGCAACGATGACTGTGTACTCCATTGCGCCGTGCTCTTCAAGTGTTTTCATAACTTTTGCAACACTGGAAGCTTTTTGACCAATCGCGACATAAATGCAGAATACATCTGTTTCTTTTTGATTGATGATGGTGTCAATTGCAACAGCGGTTTTACCAGTTTGGCGGTCGCCAATGATAAGCTCACGCTGACCACGTCCAATGGGAATCATTGAATCAATAGCCTTCAAACCAGTTTGCAGCGGCTCTTTTACAGGTTGTCTTTGAACAACACCCTCAGCTTTTTGCTCAATCGGAACCGTTTTATCGGCCTTAATCGGCCCTTTTCCATCAATAGGATGTCCAAGCGGGTCCACAACGCGACCTAACATTTCCCTGCCAACGGGAATTTCCATAATACGTCCGGTGCGCTTTGCAGTTGCGCCTTCCTTAATATGCGTATCTTTGCCAAAAAGAACGCAGCCAACGTTATCTTCCTCAAGATTGAGCGCAACCCCAAAGACTTCTCCCGGGAACTCAACCAACTCACCCGCCATAACTTTATCAAGGCCATACACACGCGCAATTCCATCGCCAACCTGTATAACCTCGCCGACTTCCGCAAGCTCGACTGCCGCTTCGAAGCCTTCAATTTGCTTTTTGATTATCGAAGTAATCTCATCAGGACGAATTTGCATTCTATCCAATTGCTCCTGTTAAAATTAGGCTTTTTTTATTTATGATTTGTTTTTTCAATTAACTGTGATTTTAAAATGGCTAACTGACTTTTTAAACTTCCATCCAGGAGCTTGCCGTCAACATTAACAATTACGCCGCCAAGAATACTTTCATCGACATGGTTTTGTAACTGAATATCATACCCGAAAGCCGTATCAAGCGCGGCCTTCAGGTTTTTGACAGCTTTCTTGTCGAGTGGAACGGCAGTTGTTGCAAATGCGCGCATGCGCTTTTGACGCTTATCAACCATCCACTGAAACTCGCGAGCGATATCCGATAAAATCGTCTCGCGGTTTTTCCTGAGCAGAACAAGAAGAAAATTAAAAAAGACATTAGAGATACGATCTTGCAAGGCCTTTTCAAGTTTCGCCTGTTTCTCTTTTTTGCTAACATCCTGAGAATTCATAAATAGACGAAAATTTGTATTAGCCTTCAAGCTTTCCTCAAAAGACACTATCTCTGCGAAAACCCGCTCTAAAATGGATCGTTCACTAGATATTTCAAAAAGCGCTTTTGCGTATCGCCGGGCAATTATTGTATTTCTCAATTAGACTCCGCCATTTTTTTCAAGGAGCCGTCGATTATATCCTTATGATCTTCCTTCGACAACACTTTGCCGATCAATTTTGATGCAATAAGAATTGAAATTTCAGCGGTTTGCGCTCTAATTTCATCAACAGCTTTTTCTCGTTCGAGAGAAATTTCCTTCTTTGCTTTTTCAAGCAATTTCCTTGCTTCGGTTTCAGCTTTTTGAATGATCTCTTCTTTGGTGGCTTCCGCTGTCTTCCGGCTTTTGCCCAGAAGTTCCTGAGCCTCTTTCTTTGCTTCTTCCATCACCGCTTGATTTTTAAGGATGGCCTCTTCGGTCTCTTTTCGAGCCGAATCGGCTTTTTCCAGAGATTCACGAATGCGATTTTCCCGTTCGTCAAGCGCTTCCAGGATAGGCTTCCAAGCCATTTTCTTTAGCGTAAAAGCCAACAAAAGAAAAGTAATGGCCGTCCAAAACAACGTGCCGTGTGCAGGACTCAATAATTCCATGCTATGTTCCCGAAATTTTACTTAAAGGCGAGTAAAAAACAAATAACAAGCGCAATCACTGTCGCGCCCTCAATCATCGCAGCGGTAATAATCATCGCGCCTCGGATATCACCGGCTGCCTCAGGTTGTCTTGCAATTCCTTCCATTGCAGCGCTGGCGAGTCTACTAATTCCAAGCGCGCCACCAATAACCGCAATTGCGCCACCAAAACCGGCAGCCAAATAAGCAGCAGCTAAAGATTCCATTTTGCCTCCAAATAGGTTTAGATAAAAATATTAATGTTCGTGACTAACAGCCATGCCAATGTACACAGCCGATAAAGTCGTAAAAATATATGCCTGCAATAAAGCAATCAAAATTTCAAGCATACTTACTGCAAAAATTCCACCAAGGGTCAAAGTTGCGACACCCCAGTTTTTAAACATGAAAATGATGCTCAAAAATGTAAATATAACAATATGTCCAGCGACCATGTTGGCAAACAAACGCATGGCTAGCGTAAAATGCTTGGAAATCAACCCGATAATTTCAACAGGTATCATTAATGGCAACATGACAACCGGAAGTCCGGGCGGAATAAAACTTTTCAGAAATCCACCGACCCCCTTATGCCTGATACTGGCGCTAATTCCGGTAAGCAGCGCGATCACAGCTAAAGCTGCCGTTACGCCGATATCGCCAGTGGGCGTTGCCCCGCCAGGGACAAGTCCAAGAAAGTTGCATAGTAGAATAAAAAAGAATGCTGTCAATAAAAATGGCGCGAACTCCCTGCTGTGTGAATGCAGATATGGTTTTAATATATCTTCGTCGATAAAAACGACGATGGCCTCAAGCGCGTTGGCCAAGCCGCTCGGAACCAGCTTGGGCTTCCGAAAAGCATAACTTAAAACTGAGACCAGAATTGCACAGGCAATCCACATCATCAAAATATGCTTGGTAATTGAAAGATCGAAACCCGCGATTTCAATATGCCAAATTACATGGTCGAGAACGTGCCCCATTATAAAATCAGCGCCGGCTTCTTCATTACCATGTTCACCGCCGCCGCCAACAAACGCAACTACACTTGACAACATATTCATTTTGCTAAACTATCACCTTTCTATTTGCCAGTTCCTTCTGGATATACTGGATTTCGAAGATTTGGGATGTCAGATAAAAGCCAATCAAAGAGAAAACAAAGGGCGCCAAGTGCGCATGCGCGTAACTCCGCACCAAAAAAAGAACAGAAATAAAGAACAGAAAGCGAAGCCCCATGCCACCAAGCACGACAAGAAAAAAAGTCTTGCCCGGCTTATCAAAGGCCCAAGTGATTGAACCAAAGGCAAAGAGAACATTGACAAGCCCAACGAGATAACCGCCAAGCACTCCGCTCAAGTGATTCAGACCACCCGCAAAATACAGAACGACGACAACCAACGCCAACAAAATCAATGTAAAAAAACAAATGCGCAGAATACTTTTAAGGCTGTCCATTCCCTTTTTTATTTTGAGATTTTGGTGGATAAACCGTTCTATACAGCGACATAAAACCAGCCGTTCCGCCGAACAGCAAACCCACAATCAGAAAAAGTGGCGACGTATCAAATTTCGAGTCGACCCAATAACCGCCGCCAATGCCCACTAAAATAGAAATAGCAAACTGAAAACCTAAATCCAAATAACGCCCGATATGCTTGTCGCCGGACTTATCAGACATTTCTACTTTTATATGTCAAATTCTCACTGATCAGATTTTTTATCTAAAACAGAAGCCATCAATCGGTTGTGCTCAGATTTCTTATTAGCCTCGCCAGCCGTCCCCATCGAACAGCTACCTTCAAACACCGCCCCCTCGTCTATTACAAGCTTGGCAGTCTTTAGCTCGCCGTTAAAGACTGAGTTGGCCTCAAGAACAACTTTCCCCGAAGCAACCAACTTGCCTTTAAGCTTACCTCCGACAATCGCATTCCGCACGCTTACATCGCCGTCAATATTCCCTTCTTTGCCGACGACAAGAGAATCACTGGTCGCAATACTGCCTTTCACTTTCCCATCAACCCGCAGTGTGCTTTGGACTTTGATAGTCCCTTCAAAAGAAGATCCCTTGCCAATAATTGTATTCAGGTTGCCGGTGGTTGCGCCAACTTCTTCAATACTTTTTCTGCCCAACATATCTCTCCTGAATTATGTGCTTTTTTTTCACTAATTCCTGTTAAAAGCCAAAATATAATCTTTTGGATCAACCGGCTCACCATTTTTCCATATTTCAAAATGCAGGTGGGGCCCCGAACTTTTACCAGAGTTACCCAACAAAGAAATCGGCTCACCCTTCTCCACAAAACCTTTTTCCGGCTTCAAAATTCTTTGATTGTGACCATAATAAGAGAACAAACCATCACCATGGTCAACAATGACAAGATTTCCTAAATCATACGTCCAGCTTGCGAAAATAATCATACCAGCGCCGGCCGCCCGAATAATAGTGCCTTTTTTTGCAACCACATCTATCCCGTTGTGACGGTGTGGACCGAACCACCCATCTCCCTGAAAATCCTGAGTCAAAATACCCCGAACAGGAAGAAGGGTTGGAGCGCTTCGGGCATAGTCATGCAATTTGCTTTTTTTCGGTGAAAACTGAGCCAGCCCTCGTCTTTCAATCACACCAAGCCTTGATTGCGGCTCAGTATGAACGGCGGGCGTTATATCATCAAACAGTGAATTCGAACCAAAAGAAGAATCATTCAGCCCGCTATCGATGCCCTCGCCCTGTTCAACACCAAGCAATAACCTGACCTTCTCGTAATCCCTTTCCAAAGCATAAAACTGGTCGGCCAGCGCAATGACGCGCTTATTGTCTTCCCTTAGCTGCGTGTTTTTAACAATCAATCCCCGGTGCGCCTCATTCAACTCAAAGTATTGCATGTAAAAATAGGCGCCCACAACAATATGCACTAACAGAACAAAACCCAACCCATACAACGCCTTAACAACTCCGGTTCTCAACCGAAAACTGTACGGCTCAGTGTTGCCTTCAGGAACAATTAAAATCGAAATTTTATTAGAGCGACTGTTACGCATGCCCCGAATTCGCGTTAATTCCAAAACGACTTCTCATCCAAAAAATAGATTCGAACATATTCTAAATCTGTGTAAAATGCAAGCTGTTTCTTTAGCGTAAAATGACGCTCATTTGAAAATGAAAAAGGAAAACTGAACAGGTCTAAGCGAAGCCGCTCTCAGCGGTAAATCGTCAGATAAAAGCAGATTGAGATACACCACGACGCGCTTTCGTCGCAGGAAACAACATCATTTATTTGCCTTGCGTAACTTCCAGTATTCTTTCGATGTCATTATCATTGTAGTACTCGATTTCAATCCTTCCGCGACCCTTGGAGCCAGTTACAATTCGAACCTGAGTGCCAAAGGCATTGCGCAAGCGGTCTTCCATATCTGCTATAAATGGAGATATCAGAATTTTCTGAGCCTTATCCGGCTCTGTCTCTGATTTTTTTCGAACTTTAATCGCCGCCTCAACCTGACGCACAGATAATTTCTTTTTCACTGTTTCTTTGCACAGCTCAATTTGCATGCCGACATCTTCGAGAGCTAAAAAGGCGCGCGCGTGACCTTGGGTAATTTCGTCAGCGATCAAACTTTTCTGCACTCTTGCCGGCAGTTTGAGCAAACGCAAAAAGTTCGTAACGGTCGAACGGTCTTTGCCTACTTTTTTAGCAACTTCATCTTGCGTCAAGCGACATTCGGTAATCAGTCTCTGGTAGCCATTGGCTTCATCAATCGGGTTGAGGTTTTCGCGCTGTATGTTCTCGATCAGAGATAATTCTATCATCTCCTGATCTGTTTTAACATCGAGAACGTAAGCCGGAATCTGATCGTGACCTAACTCTGACACTGCGCGCAGCCGTCTTTCACCCGCGATCAACTCATAACCCGACTCGGTCTGGCGAACGGTTATCGGCTGGATAACGCCATTTTCACCAATTGACTGCTTAAGTTCTTGCAAAGCGGCGGGGTCGAACGTTTCCCTTGGTTGAAACGGGTTGGGTTTAACTTTCGAAACTTCAATTTCATTGAGACGCTCAACGGGTTGGGCGGGAGCGCTGCCTTGAGCGGAAGCGCTGGACATTTCCGGAATAAGCGCGCCCAATCCCTTGCCCAGACGCTTAACGGCCATTTATCAACAATTCCTCGGCCAGATTCATGTAACTTTCCGAGCCTTTTGAAATTGCATCATATAGAATTATTGGCTTGCCATAACTAGGCGCTTCACTCAACCGTACATTTCGGTCAATAATGGTTTTGAAAACCTTGTCGTCAAAATAACGCTTTACATCTTCAGCAACCTGCCGTGAAAGGTTTAATCGCCCGTCATACATTGTCAGAAGCACGCCTTCAATCACCAGCGCGGGGTTTAAATGCTTCTGAACCAGCCTTATCGTATTCAATAACTGGCCGAGACCTTCCAGCGCGTAATATTCACACTGAATCGGAATCAACACTGAATCGGCTGCGGTCAGGGCGTTAATCGTTAAAAGTCCAAGCGAAGGAGGACAATCAATAAAGACATAATCATAATTTGAAGCAACCGGGCCTACCGAACCCTTTAACTTCTTTTCACGGGAAATCGCGTTGACCAATTCAACTTCGGCTCCCGCAAGTCTTACATTTGAAGGCACAAGTTCAAGGTAGTTTAACTGGGTCTTGATAATCGCATCTTTCATATCCAAATTATCGATCATCACCTCATAGATGCTTTTTTCGACAGACTTTGAGTCAATGCCAAGACCACTAGTTGAATTCGCTTGCGGATCAATATCAATCAAAAGCGTAGCGTGTTCGGCAACAGCCAGACAAGCAGTTAAATTAACTGCTGTGGTCGTTTTTCCAACGCCGCCTTTTTGATTTGCAATTGCAATAATTTTTGACATTTATTTATACCAGTGTGGTCAGAAAAATTTCAGCCAATATAGTTTTTTAACAAGATAAGATCCAACAAAAAAGTTAAACACACTTGTGACAAAATAGCATTCATTATGCTGGACAAAAAACAAAAAAACAGGAACCAAAAATCATTTTTTTTCTACTTTTTTCGACAGGGTAAAGGAAATAAATATTGTTTCGTTTTCTTTTACATCTACAACCAAATCCATTGGTTTTGCAACAAAGCCATCTCGGCTAACTTTAATTGTGTGCTTGCCAACCGGAAGCTTGATTTGCAATGGCGTTGTATTTTGCTTTTCAGGCCAGGCTTCCCCATCCACAGATACATAAGCAAAGCCAAATTCTGCCGCATTCTTCAGGGCGACGCCGACAAAGCCGGATCCTCTTTTTAAAAAATCGTGATAAACTCTCAAGATTTGTCCGACTTTCAAATCAACTTCATTCGCCCAATTAAGACCTAACTGTTTATTTACTAACTTGACTTTATGTTTGCCATGCTTCAGTAAAAGTCTGAGGGGCAATTTCGCTTCATTTAAAACACCATCCACATAGACTTCGTCAGCTCCGGGATGAGCTGCGACAATCAATGTTCCATTCACGTTAAAAGCGGGCTCAAGACGAAAAATAAATGTATGGCTTACATCGATGATTGCGATTTTTTTTTCATCAAATTTATATGATTTTTTAATAGCGCGAACTACATACTCCCGACCGATCTCCAATTGATTCAGAGTCAGTCGACCATCCTCGCCTGATTCCCCGACAAATTCACCATTAACAAAAATATTGGCTTTCGTTGCCTGATTGCCAGTTGTTACGATAATATTGACAATTGAGGACTCCGCCATGATCGACGAGATGCAGCAAAAAAAAGAAGTACTAACGAGTATGGCTAAACGCATTTTTTCACATCATTCTTTTTATCACAATAAAACCATTGCACAAAATAGAAATGTTTAAGCTAAGCGCAACGCTGCAATCACTTAAATATAAAAACAAACCAGAAGATAGGTTCATGTTGCGCCGCTGGCAATGCCAAGCCTCCGCCGCGACCTTAATTTATTGCCTTTGTCAACAGTGACCGCTCATTTATCATAATCATATGACTACAAACAAAATTCAAGTCATGGGGGTTTTCTGATTAAACTTTATCTTTCACACAAGAATAAACTTGAACTCTTTAAGGTAAGCAACATCCAACCGAAAAAGATCTTACAAAGACTTGCACCTGACACGAATAAAGTTAAATTAACCTGAGTTTGACGCAAGAAATGGTTGCCGCTTACTATAAAAGCTATCACCGGAGCACGACGTTTCAGTCAGATAGCAAGAAACCTGAAAAAGCATTACCGTTTTATCGAAACTTATATTGAACCTATGCAAGTCAATGACTTACGCCAAGAGATAGTTCGCAATGACATTAATTGACATGCTCTTTTTTTCACCCTACCGGATGTCTTAAAGTGAACAATCTTCTCACACAACTTCGCCAAACCCTCAACAAACGCGTCATGGTTATTGATGGCGCTATGGGCACGATGCTTCAAAAGTACAAATTGACTGAAGAGGATTTTCGCGGAAAAAAATTCGCCAACCACGAGCATTCCCTGAAAGGCAACAACGACATTCTTTCTATAACCCAGCCACACCTGATCAGAGAAATTCACAGTCAATTTCTTGAGGTGGGCGCAGATATTATTGAAACCAACACTTTTAGCGGCACAACGGTTTCGCAGGCTGACTATAAATTGGAAGCGAATGTATATGAAATCAACTTCGCCGCCACAAAAATCGCCGGTGAAGTCGCCGCAGAATATTCAGCTAAAACGCCGAACAAACCTCGGTATGTAGCTGGCGCAATTGGGCCGACCACAAAAACCCTTTCCATGTCGCCAGATGTGAACGACGCTGGATTCAGGGCGCTGACTTTTGCCGAAATGGCCACCGCTTTTAAAGAACAAGCCAGCGGTCTGATGGACGGCGGCGCCGACATTCTGCTTATTGAAACACAAATTGACACGCTCAACGCAAAAGCTGCCATTTTTGCCGTCCAGCAACTTTTTCGTGAAACCGGCAAGGAGCTGCCCATCATGCTTTCCGGCAGCATTGTCGACGCCAGCGGACGCACGCTCTCAGGCCAAACAACCGAAGCTTTCTGGATTTCCGTTTCTCATACTCAAAACTTGCTCAGCATCGGCCTGAATTGCTCGCTCGGTCCAGCTCAAATGCGCCCTTTTATTGAAGAGCTTGCGGGGGTCGCAAGTTGTCACACCAGCGTCTATCCAAACGCGGGTCTGCCCAATGAGCTGGGCGGTTATGATGAAACGCCGGAACAGATGTCGGCCACCATTCGGGAGTTTATCAAGAGCGGCTTTGCCAACATTGTCGGCGGCTGTTGCGGCTCAACCCCGGATCACATCAAGGCAATTGCAGAAGTCGCCGCCGCTGGTCAACCGCGGCGCTTACCTGAAATAAAACCATACTTGCGATTGAGCGGTCTTGAGCCTGTTGTTGTGACGCCAAACATGAATTTTATCAATATCGGCGAACGAACCAATGTTGCCGGTTCTAAAAAATTTGCGCGACTCATCATGGAAAACGACTATGACGCGGCTCTCTCAATCGCCCGGCAACAAGTTGAAAACGGCGCGCAAATCGTTGATGTGAATATGGATGAAGGCATGCTTGATTCAGAAGAGGCAATGGACAAATTTCTGAAGCTTCTTGGTGCCGAACCTGATATCGCTCGTGTTCCCGTGATGATCGATTCCTCCAAATGGTCTGTTATTGAACGCGGCCTGCAAGTCTTGCAAGGGAAATGTGTAGTTAACTCAATTAGCCTGAAAGAAGGTGAAGAGCTTTTCAAAGAACATGCGCAAAAAATACGACAGTACGGCGCGGCAGCCATTGTCATGGCCTTTGATGAAAAAGGACAGGCTGACAGCTTTGAACGCCGAATTCAAATCTGCGAGCGAGCCTATCGCATACTTGTTGAGGAAATCAACTTTGTGCCGCAAGACATTATTTTTGACCCGAACATTCTCACAGTGGGAACCGGAATTGACGAGCATAACAACTTTGCTGTCGATTTCATACGGGCAACGAAGTGGATCAAAGAGAATTTACCATTCGCAAAAGTCAGCGGTGGCGTCAGTAATATTTCCTTTGCGTTTCGCGGCAACAACCGTGTTCGGGAGGCTATGCATTCATCCTTTCTTTATCACGCGGTTAACGCCGGCCTCGACATGGGAATTGTCAATGCAGGTCAGTTGGAAGTTTACGAAGAAATTCCCGTAGATTTCCTTAAACATGTTGAAGATGTTCTCCTAAATCGTTGTGACGATGCGACCGAAAGCCTGGTAAATTTTGCTGAACAAGTCCAAAGCAAAGGCGCTGTTGAAAAAAAATCGGCTGCATGGCGCGCCGGGTCTGTGGAAGAAAGATTGAGACATGCGCTGGTAAAAGGCATCGTAGATTTCGTTGAGGCCGACACCGAGGAAGCGCGTCAAAAATATGCCAGCCCGCTACAGGTTATCGAAGGCCCGTTAATGGATGGCATGAACGTAGTTGGCGATCTTTTTGGCTCCGGGAAAATGTTTCTGCCGCAAATTGTGAAAAGCGCCCGGGTTATGAAAAAATCCGTCGCCTATCTGACGCCTTATATAGAAAAAGAAAAAACGCAGTCCGGGAGTGTAGACGCGCGAGCCAAAGTCCTGCTGGCAACCGTAAAGGGAGACGTGCATGATATCGGTAAAAATATTGTCGGTGTTGTGCTCGCCTGCAATAATTTTGAAGTAATCGATCTCGGCGTGATGGTCAGTTGCCAACAGATTTTAGAAAAGGCCAAAGAGGAAAATGTTGACATTGTTGGACTCAGCGGGCTGATTACCCCGTCGCTTGATGAAATGGCTCACAATGCAAGTGAAATGCAACGACTCGGTTTTGACATACCCTTGCTGATCGGCGGCGCCACAACCTCGCGCCTGCATACAGCTGTAAAAATAGAACCGCAATATAAAGGCGTTACGGTTCACGTTTTGGATGCTTCGCGCAGTGTAACAGTGGTCAGTAGTTTGATTTCAAAAAGTCAAAAAGAGCATTTCATCAACAAAGTGCGGAATGATTACGCTGAAGTTCGAGAAGCGCACAACCTGAAAAGCGAAGCCAAAAAATTGCTCTCTTTAGAAGATGCGCAAAACAACAAAATGCAATTGAATTGGCAAGCCGCCAATATTGTCAAACCCGAAAAACTCGATCTGATTGTTTTAAACAACTACGATCTTGGTGAAATTCGCAGCTATATCGACTGGAAGCCATTTTTTATTACATGGGAGCTACGCGGCAAATACCCGGATATTTTTCAAGACGCCACCGTTGGAACGGAAGCAAAAACGCTTTACGATGACGCCAATAAGATGCTCGATGAAATCATCGCAAATAAATTATTGACGGCAAAAGCAGTCGCGGGCTTATTTCCGACAAATTCCAGCGGCGATGACATAATTCTGTACGAAAACGACAAATGCGAAATAGAGCGTTCAACAATTCATACACTCCGCCAACAAGTTCAAAAAACAGGCGGCAACCCAAATCTGGCGCTGGCAGA
>Ga0316190_10000510_pt1 | contig 26891 bp, 21 predicted proteins | sample Eddworburrow2_MG_FD_204929 | JGI IMG/M metagenome (GOLD analysis project Ga0316190, IMG submission 204929) | Coastal sediment microbial communities from Maine, United States - Eddy worm burrow 2 | ecosystem: Environmental > Aquatic > Marine > Coastal > Sediment | place: USA: Maine | collected... | reverse complement strand
CAGCCTAAAATTATCCCAAAATCAATACTGAAATGCTTGCATTCCCGGATGTCAATTCGATGTACGTCCTAAGGGATGTCCATTCACTCCAGAGCAATCGATATTTTTTGTCTATTTGATAGCATCGATGAATATCCTACTTCGGTTGTTTTACTGTTAAGCGAATTAAAAGCGGCTCGATCCGTGAAATAGCAAATTAGGTACAAGTGTCTATTGCCTCAGAATTTTTTGCAAGTGTTCGAAAATCCATTGTGCTTCGGTTTGATAACCACAATGACAACTTAAGGCAGAACTGCTATTGGGATGATCATTTCACCCAAAAATGGCACTGATAAAGTTTTAAAGGGCTGTTCGTCGGCCATAACAGACTAAAGGAATAGTTCTTAGGTACTTCCTCTACCTAACCAAAGCAGTCATTGCTGGCCAAGCGCCAATAGCCGATAAAGATCGAAATATTTTCGTGGGCAACGCCTACATCACTTGAGAAAGATAAGAGCCCAATCTCATATCTGCAGTAAGAATATGTTCAGTCAACCAACGCTCCAAAAACTCGATATCTTCATCTAACACGGGTATATCTGCCTGAAGGATTTCCTGCTGCAGCTTCATGGTTCTATTAAATAATTTAATTAATTTCTGGTGCTCCGCCTTGTGCTCATCAATTTCATCATAACCGTACATCAGCATCAACCGCTCCTCATTACTGAAGTGCAAGACCGTACATTTGATTAGCTCATCCAAAATCGCCGCTTGATAAGTTGGAGATTGCCCTTCAGCTACAGAATGATTGAGAGTATTCAGAATCTTCACCAGTTTACGGTGATCTTCATCTATCTCATAGACTGCGACACTTAATGCGTCACCCCAGACCATATCTTTCACAAGGCTTCTCCGATTTGGAAAAACAACCCCCTAGAGGGCATGAATAAATTTAGAGTGATAACTACTCCGGTTGACTTAGAATCTTGTTTGGAATTCTTAGATGCAGGAACAATGGAACAACAATTAGTAAAATCTAATCAGCTAATGAAAATCCTAAATCATTCTATTCTTCGCCACTTTCCGATATTAGCACGGAGCAGCCGCAATGCAATTTAACCATTAATTTCTGCTTTGGCCGACTTGCAGCCCAAGTAGCCTATTAAATAGTATCCTGCAACAATTCCACACTTCCGACAGAATTTATTACTTACTATCACAACTCACTACCAACCGGATTCCCGCTCTGGTGTTGCAGAAATTTTGTGCACACTCAAATCAGTGCCCTCAAACTCTTCCTCTGGCGTTAAGCGTATGCCTATCACTTGTTTCAACACACCATAAATAATGTACCCACCCAGAAAGGCAATCGACACACCTAGCAGCGTTCCGCACAATTGCGACATGAAACTCACGCCCCCTCGCCCACCTAACATTTCAAGGCCAAATATTCCTGCTGCTATTCCACCCCACGCACCGCATAGCCCATGAAGCGGCCATACACCCAACACGTCGTCTATCTTCCAGCGGTTCTGCGTTAGGGTAAACATTATTACGAACAACGCGCCTGCTACACCACCCACGACCAGTGCACCTATCGGGTGCATCAAATCCGACCCGGCACAGATTGCAACCAAACCTGCCAAGGGGCCATTGTGCACAAATCCCGGATCGTTTTTGCCTATCCACAATGCACTCAACGTACCACCCACCATCGCCATGAGTGAGTTGACCGCAACCAGCCCGCTGATGCTATTGATGGTTTGAGCCGACATCACGTTGAAACCAAACCATCCTACCGTCAGAATCCAAGCGCCCAAGGCCAGAAACGGAATACTGGAAGGTGGATGCGCAGAAACACGCCCTTCCTTGGTATATCTCCCGCGTCGCGCACCCAGTAACAACACTGCAGCCAGCGCAATCCATCCACCTACTGCATGCACAACTACCGAACCTGCAAAATCATGGAACTCAGCACCAAAGTTTACATTCATCCAATCCTGAATACCCAATTTATGATTCCAGGCTATACCTTCAAATAGGGGATATATGAAACCAACCAACATGAATGTAGCAGCCATTTGTGGATTGAACTTGGCTCGTTCGGCAATTCCACCGGAAACGATAGCGGGAATTGCTGCGGCGAAAGTCAGCAGGAAGAAAAATTTCACCAACTCGTAACCATTTTTCTGGGAAAGGTCTTCTGCACCAGTGAAGAAATTTGCGCCGTAAGCGATGAAGTATCCGATGAAAAAGTATGCGAGGGTGGAAACCGCAAAGTCAGTCAGTATCTTTACCAGCGCGTTTACCTGATTCTTTTTTCTTACTGTGCCAAGCTCCAAAAATGCAAAACCGGCGTGCATCGCCAACACCATAATGGCGCCAAGCAATATGAATAATGTGTCATTACTGGTTTCCAACTCTGCCACGACTCTCTCCTTTGACGCGAATTAATAATGGTACGCAATATGCGTACCACTTGGTTAAGTAATTGATATTTATAGCGCAAGAAAATCATTGCCAAATTTTGCTTAATTCATGATTCCATATTGGTGCATTTTCAAGTAGACATGCTGTTGTTATGCACCAAGTTAGCGCATAAACATATTGACTCCTATGACCAGTAACAACTGGAAAAGCTAACTCCAACCATTTAGATATTTTTCCAGCCAGAACAACCCAACCATGGTTTTGCTTTCATTGATTTTGCCTAGTCTCACCCATTCCATCGCCTCGGAAAGTGATAGCTCGAATACTTCCAGAAACTCGCCATCATCCAGGTTTCGACCTTTGTGGGTCAGGCCTCGCGCTAGGTAATATTCCATTCGTTCGTCGGCATAGCCTATGCATGGCCATGCTGTGGTCAGGTGTATCCACTCATTCGCCACATAGCCGGTCTCTTCCAGCAATTCGCGCTGCGCCGTAAGCAGGATATCCTCACCGTGGTCGATTTTGCCTGCGGGCAATTCTATGAATTCGCGTTGTGGTGGATAGCGATATTGACGCTCCATTACCAGATTCCCATTGTCCAATATCGCTAACACCGCTACCGCTCCGGGATGGTTGATATATTCGCGGCTACTCACCTCACCGTCTGGCAGTGTCACACTATCCTTGCGTACTCGAATGAAGTCACCTTCGTACACCAATTTTGTTTCCAGACAAGTTTCCTTCAAATCCACAGTTTCTCCTCCATCTCTTTAGGGTGTACCAGATCTGCGTCTGACAAAAAGTAATCCCAATGTATCCTGATAAGCAACTTGCCATTCTGGAAGATTCTGCAACTTGCCCAACAGTGGGTAACGCTCTCTGGTAAATACATTACCGTAGGGAACAAGGACCATATCGAAATCCTCCTGATTGAAAAATCGCTGCCCTTCAGGTGTTGCCCACAAGATATGAGTGTATGGCACGATGCGTTTCGGATCGAGCATTCTGCCATCAGCAAACACGGTTGTTTCGCCAGACAAATTCCAGATCAGGTAGCCGCCCCAGTTCATGGTATTGAAAATTTTGCCCTGCAAATTATTGGCTTTGATAAATTCCACTGCACCGACTGGAAACTTGCTTTCCAACATGCCATGTTGAAATACCCGCTTTTGCTGAAAACCATATCCCAAAAAGACAAGTGCAATTAGCAGTACAGATAAATTCACAGTAATCATTGGCAGCTTGAAAATATTCAGCATGCGTCCCAGGCTCGCAGCCACGTATGGTGCAGCCATCAGTACAAACAGCGGTATATAGCGATAGGCAGTCACACTGACTATGCCTATAGCCAGAACCAGCACACCCTGCTTCCAATATGTTTTGTTGATGAATCCGGGCAGAGACAGCAAAGTTGTGATGATGAACGCCCAGTAAAACATAGCACTTTGCCACAATTCAATCGAACTGGTGTACTCTGATGTACGGCCTTTGATTGGGTTACTTTCCAGCGCGATAATGTGTTCGAAGGTGGTAAAGCCATTTGGTGCCAGCACCAGAACAACGGCACTCAAGCTCACGATCAAAGACATCAGCTTGATTTCCGGCGTATTGAAATGTCCATTTTTAAAACGGCTTTCAATCACATAACACACGCCAAACAATCCCAGCGCAACTTCACCCAACACCGATCCACCGTGGGTGTTACTCCATAGCAACATCACAATGGGAATACTATAAATTAGCCAGCGCTTGCCACTGCGCAAATAGCTATCCAGCAGCAGGAAAATTATCGAAAAATACACAAAGGAAAAAAGTTGCGGGCGCTCACCGGTATGTTGCAGGATCGCCATGCCAGCGAGCGCGGTAATAGCCAAGCCATACACACTAGCTGTTCCGGCAAGGCGGCAGCGCAGATATACGATAGCCAAGCACAATGTCAACAGTCCGGCACGTAAATAAATAATGCCATTGAGATCGAACCAACTGTAAACAGAATACAACATCACCTGCCCCAGCCATTGGCTCTTCAGTATGGTTTGCCCCCACACATTGTTGGCATCGTAAACACCAAATGGATCGACGCTTGGAATTGCACCGCTATCGAGAATATTTTTACCTGCAGCGATATGCCACCAGAAATCGATATCCCATACCCTGACAGCAAAATATCCAAAAAATGTTACCAGCAGTGCCGCCAGCGTAAGCCATTCCAGATTTTTACGTTCGTTCATAGCGGAACACCAATTAAGCTAATTTCTGCACATTAGACAAGCTTGTGCCGAAGAAGGCTTGGCAAGCGGGCCTATTCCCCGTTCTGAGTAAACTTCATCAACGTAATGCCGGTCAATCCTCCGGCAAGCGTTCCATCCGTGAAGGCACCGGCACTCACCAGAGCACCGCTGCCCTGATAGCTGCCGATGTTGGGCGTGAACAAACAGGTCTCGCCGCTCTCGCACAGGCTGTTGTCGTTGCCGATGCCATCTGCCGGGATCTCCACCGCATTCTTCAGGAAGGTGGTGACGGTCGCATCGCTCCAGGTATGTGTAATCGTATCTTCGCCGGTCGGCAGCGTCACAACCACAGCCCTGTTTACACTGTCGGTGGCGCGCAAGGACCAATCCCAGATGCGTCCGGCACCGTTCGTCCATCTACCCCTGTGGTCTGCATTCGGAAAGTCTGATGAGCTGTCTTTACCCCAAGCACGGTAAGGATTATCAAACTGACTCCAATCGAAGCTCTCAGGGCTTGCAGGAAAACTTGCTACAGCGCCTCCTAAAATATCATCACTGATATTGGCCACATCGTCACTGCTCACCTTGCCCACAAAGCTGGTGGCAAGTGTGATGGTGGTGCCGATGCTCGAAACTGCATCCGAGCTACCGTTGTTCGCACATGTGTTGTTATCCAGCCCTGGGAGGGTGCCTGCAGTCACTAAACAATCTGCTGTTCCATTGTTGCCAACTTTGAGTAAGCCAGTGAATTTGTTATTCGAGACAGTGGTGAGGACAACACCAGTGTTGTTGTTGCTGGTGGTCACGTTCGTGAGAGTTGTGTTGTTTGAGCCAGGTTGCATTAAAACACCGTAGTTATTATTGCTGGTGGTCACGCCTGTGAGAGTGTTGTTCGAAGCAGAACTGAGGAAGATACCGGCGGTTGTGTTGCTGCTGGCGGTCACACCCGTGAGGATGTTGTTCGATGCAGAACTGAGGAAGATACCGGCGGTTGTGTTGCTGCTGGCAGTCACTCCCACAAGGGTGTTGTTGTTTGAATTACTGGTGAGGTAGACACCGTAGTTGCTATTATTGCTGGCAGTCACACCCGCAAGGGTGTTGTTTGAACTACTGGAGAGTAAGACCCCGAAGAAGGTGTTGTTGCTCGCGGTCACGCCCGTAAGTCTGTTATTCGAGCTATTGGAAAGTAAGACACCGCTGTCGCTGGCGGCGATGCTGCCGTTGTTGCTGGTGCTCACGTCGACGAGGGTGTTGTTCGAGGCAGTGTTAAGGAAGACACCGTTCTTGATAGCATTGTTTGCGGTCAGCTGACGCAGGGTGGAATAGCGGGTGGTCAGGTTAACACCGTAATCGTCAACGCTTGCGTTGATACTTCCCTCGATCCAGAGGTAGTCTTGATTGCTGGATGAAATCACGCCTGCAAGAATCCCCTTTCCGGTGAGGGTGAAACCTGGCCGGATGACTAACCCGACCTTGTGGGCATCCAGTGTGTAGTTCGCAATCGTATCACCGGTTACCAAGTATATTGTCGAGGGATTGGCAGGGTCAGTAGTCTGATTGATTAGACTTCCGCCGGCGTTGTTGATCTCAACCAGGTTGGTCCACCAGGCGCTACTGGGGGTGACACCCCAGATAACGTCATTGTCATAGACGGTAACTTTATTGGCTTTGAAACCCGGTGTGGTGAAGTCGATCAAGTCTGAAAGGGATTTGCCTTTGACCAAGCCGGTAGAAACCATTCTGACTGGTGAAACACTGGCATCACATACCCAGTCAAACGCACCGAAGTCATCGGCAGCCGTCAAACCAGTACAGGCAGTCTTGCCCGTGAGATCCACAACCCGTCGTTCGCCACCATGCAGACAGGGTACGCCTGAGTCTGCATTGCAGGTGGCATCAGAAGCCGTGTTCCAGTCTTCACCAGTCAGATAGTCATTCCAATTTGCACCGTTAGTGGGAAACAGGGCAGTAACGTCAGGTAGTAAATTTGTTGCCGGTGCGCATGCTGTTATGCTGCCACCATCATGGACACCTTTAGCACTACCAGAGTATTTGTTCTCATCCGGGTTGGTCCACCAGTTGCTACCACCAGGAGTGGCACCCCAAGCAACAGCATGGTCATACACAGTGACTTTATTGGTCTTGAAACCCGGCGTAGTGAAATCAATCAAGTCTGACAGGGATTTACCCTTGGTAAAGCCAGTAGAAACCATTCTGACTGGTGAAACACTGTCATCACATACCCAGTCAAACGCGCCGAGGCCATCCTTAGCCGCCAGCCCGTCACAATCTGTCTTGCCCGTGACTTCCACGAAACGTCGTTCGCCTCCATGAAGACAGGAAACAGAATCATCTGCGATGCAGGCATCTGTAGCCGCTCTCCAATCATCCCCTGTCAGGAAGTCATTCCAATTCACACCTTTAGTGAGAAACAGGGCAGTAACGTCAGGTAGTAACGCTGTTGCAGGCGGACATGTTGTTGTACTACTGCTGCTACCACCACCTCCCACACCACAGGCACTCAGAAAGAGAGCTAAACCTACAGGGAGAAGCAAATTATTTTTCAGGCTGAACAATGTGGCGTGAGAAGGCAATTTGTATCTCCCTGATTTTAGTTGGCTCGTATCTTAATGGTGCGAGGTTGGCATTACTGCATTGCTCCAGGTTCATGATTATCTGCGGATCACTGGTCTGTTTAATATTACGCATTAGCGCTGATTCTATTGCAGATTACAGTGAATGCCTGTTGCTCAATGAAAATGTTTATTTACTAAAGTCGCCCCATTTTCGGTAGCTCACCCACCAGAGGTGCTACATAGTCCAGCCAAGCTTGCGTTACGTCATTCCCAGCAGTATTGATAAACGCATCCTTCATCTCGGTAGCCACCTTAGCCACTGTTGATAAGGGCGTGATAAAGCATTCACTGGTATAGGGCTTGCTGCTCAGGCGGCGTATCGCAACTGATCCAGGTTCTCCAGTGCTGGCTGCATGGTTCACGGCATATTTGCCGACTTCACGCGCTTCCTTAGCATCGATCGGAGAAATGATGGTTGGAAATGAGCGTTGCAAGTAGCCAAAAGTGTCGGCCCTCACACGCACTTTTTCTCCTGAAAACGCGTCCTTAACCAGCGCAGCAAGAGTATCTCCTAATGCACCACTACCAGACAGCTGTATATTACCGTGCGAATCTCGTTCGCCACTGGTGGAGATCGGGTTGCCTGCCTTATCGGTGATACCTTCTGAAGCAGCAATCACGCAGCGGCCATATTTCGCCACAGCATCACGAACATCCTGCTTGAACCTATCCACATCGAACACTCGCTCCGGTAGATAGATCAGGTGCGGACCGTCACCTTCGGCCTGACGTGCCAAAGCTGAGGCTGCTGTAAGGAACCCGGCACTGCGCCCCATCACCACATTAACCTTGATACCTTGCAGCGCACGGTTATCCCGATCATCACCCATGAAGGCCAACGCAACAAAACGAGCAGCAGAAGCAAAACCAGGGCAATGGTCGGTCACTCTCAGATCGTTATCTATTGTCTTGGGAATATGCACGGTACAGAAATCATAATTTGCTGCTTTTGCCATCTCAGCAATGATGTGCGCAGTCTCGGCTGAATCGTTGCCTCCAATATAGAAGAAATAGCGAACATCGTTTTTTTTGAAGACCTCGAATACTTTTTCGCATTCTGCTTTTCCTGGTTTGAGTCGAACCGAACCCAATGCAGCCGCCGGCGTAGTGGCAACCAACTCAAGCTGCTCATCACTTTGCTTGCTTAGATCGATGAAATCTTCTTTCATGATGCCAGCAATACCGTGACGTGCACCCAGAATGCCGGTAATGTTTGCCTGTTTACGTGCTGCGAGTACCGCACCTACCAGAGATTGGTTAATAACTGCGGTCGGACCACCAGATTGTCCGATAACCATTTTGCCGACTAATTTACCTTGCGCTGCCATAACATAGTCTCCTTAATTTTGAATTCACAGCATTTTAAACCGAATACGGTATCGCAGCATCGTCCTGTAAATTTATCCTCCTCTGTAGAGGTTAGGAAAGCAGCATATGCTATAATTCAAGGCTTGGATATTTTACAAAAATAAGGCGCAACTCAATGAGTCTGAACAAAGTTCCATCCGGACAGAATCTCCCAGATGATTTTAACGTCATCATCGAGATCCCCATGCATGGTGAACCAGTGAAATACGAAGTAGACAAAGATTCAGGCGCCATTTTCGTTGACCGCTTCATGAATACTGCAATGCATTATCCATGCAATTACGGCTATATACCGCATACACTTTCAGATGACGGAGATCCTGTGGATGTGCTGGTTATTACACCCGTACCACTGAATACGGGCGTGGTGGTGCGTTGTCGCCCTCTTGCCGTTCTAAAGATGGAGGATGAATCCGGTTTCGACGCCAAGGTTCTAGCTGTGCCGGCCGATAAACTTTCCACACTTTATCGGGGGCTGAAAAACCATTCCGAATTACCGGAAATTACACTCAAGCAAATCTCGCACTTTTTCGAACATTACAAAGACCTCGAACCCAACAAATGGGTAAAGATTGGCGGATGGGAAGGTATCGAGGAAGCTCGTAAAGAGATCATGTTGGGCGTTGAAAACTACCAGAATACACCTGATAAACCACAATTCTAAACATTAAGTTCCACTCCTCTGTAAACAAAATCTAGAAGCGGCAATGACAGCAAAAATCATAGATGGCAAAACCATCGCACAACAAGTACGTGGTTCATGGAAAATCCGAGCAGATGCACTAAAAGCTATCGGGGTGACACCAGGATTGGCTGTTATCATCGTCGGTGATGATCCTGCCTCCAAAGTGTATGTTGCAAACAAGGTAAAGGCGTGTGCGGAACTTGGTTTGCATTCCGAACACATCGTGATGCCCACCGAAACCCCGGAAGCAACGTTGCTAGCGAAGATCAGCGAATTAAATAACGACCCAAAAATCCATGGCATTCTGGTACAGCTTCCCGTACCCAAGCACATTGACAGCCACAAGGTGATCGAAGCGATAAGCCCGATCAAGGACGTCGATGGTTTCAATCAGATAAACGTTGGTGCGCTGGTCACTGGCAACACTCGTTTTTCTCCCTGCACCCCTTATGGAGCAATGAAGTTACTTGAAACAAGTGGCGTTACTATTGAAGGCAAACATGCTGTGGTGGTAGGCCGCAGCAATATCGTCGGCAAACCGATGGCGCTGATGTTGCTGCAAAAGAACGCGACGGTCACCATCTGTACTTCAAAGACTGTTGATCTTGCAAAATTCACCCGTGATGCAGACATACTTGTTGTCGCTGTCGGCAAGGCAAAGATGATAACCGGTGACATGATCAAACCAGGTGCTGCGGTAATCGACGTTGGCATGAATCGCCTGCCCAACGGTAAACTATGCGGCGATGTGGATTTCGAATCATCAAAAGAAATTGCCGGCTGGATAACACCAGTTCCCGGCGGCGTCGGGCCAATGACCATTACCATGCTGGTAGCAAATACGGTAAGCGCGGCAGAACAAATAACTGGTAACAACCAAGCAATGAAGTAACCGTTTTTCAATCATCCAGATATTTCGGGGTGAACTACCACCTTCACTACAACCATCCGTTGTAATGCCATCCACCAACCCATCCAACACCGCGCTATTGCATAGGCACAGCGATTACTTTTTAAAGATTGCAATGAACCCAAAGAATTTCACAGAAGTTAAAACCAACATTCTAAGCGGACTGACCGTTGCTCTAGCACTTGTTCCCGAGGCCATCGCCTTTGCGCTGGTTGCGCATGTTCACCCATTGGTAGGCTTATATGCTGCATTCATGGTTAGCCTGATAACTTCTCTTATTGGTGGCCGCCCCGGCATGATCTCAGGCGCTACTGGTGCTTTGGCGGTCGTGATGGTAGCCCTAGTTATCGAGCATGGCGTTGAATATTTGTTTGCCACAGTTGTGCTGATGGGTGTGCTACAAATTATTTTTGGCTTGGCGAAATTCGGTAAATTTATCCGTATGGTGCCGCACTCGGTAATGTTGGGTTTCGTGAATGGATTGGCAATTGTCATCTTCCTGGCACAGATGGGACACTTCAAAGTCGCTTCCGAAGACGGCACAAGCGTATGGATGCAGGGTACACCGCTATTTACCATGTTGGGCTTGACCGCTCTAACTATGGCGATTATCTACTTGTTACCGAAGTTAACTAAAATCGTTCCTTCAACACTGGCCGCAATCGCAACCGTTTCTGCGCTGGTAATATTTGCAGGGATTGATACCAAAACAGTTGGCGATCTTGCCTCCATCAAAGGCGGATTACCAACATTCCATATCCCTAGCGTTCCGTTGAATTGGCATACACTGAAAATCATCTTTCCGTACGCTTTAATTCTTGCCAGCATAGGTTTAATCGAGTCTCTTCTAACATTAAACCTGATTGATGATATGACTCAAACACGCGGAAAACCAAATAGAGCCAGTGTTGGCCAGGGTGTAGCCAATGTAGTTACTGGATTATTCGGTGGTATGGGCGGCTGCGCAATGATTGGACAGAGCATGATTAATGTAACCAATGGCGCAGTAAAAAACATATCTGGAATTGCTGCAGCATTGTTTCTGTTGAGTTTTATTTTGTTTGCATCAGAGTGGATTGAGATGATTCCACTGGCAGCCCTGATAGGCCTGATGTTTGTGGTATCGGAAAAAACATTCGAGTGGGGTAGCTTCCGTCTTTTCGGCAAAGTACCAACTGCAGATGTGTTAGTAGTGGTGACAGTAGCGATTGTGACTGTGTTGACCGATCTCGCCATCGCCGTAATTGTCGGCGTAATAATTTCGGCGCTGGTATTTGCCTGGCAGCATGCCAAAAATATTGAGGTGCATGTCTCGACAGAAGAGCACGGCTGGAAAGTTTACGACCTGCATGGTTCGCTATTCTTTGCATCAACACAGAATTTCATGAATCTATTTTCACCCAACTCTGACCCGGCTGAAGTAGTAATTGACTTCAAAAATGCACGAGTAAAAGACCATTCTGCTTTGGAAGCTATAGACATGCTTGCAGAACGCTATACGCTATTAGGAAAGAAACTTCACTTGCGCCACCTGAGCCCGGATTGCCTCGAGCTACTCGACAAGGCCAAGAGCATGATAGAGGTGAATGTATTGGAAGACCCGCTCTATCATCCGGCAGACAACCGTCTGGGCTAGCCGCCGTGTTGATTCAGCTGAGTAACACTTTTTCACTCAACGTTCATCTCATTGATGAAAGAATGGTAGCTTTTATATGTTGATATCTTTTTTGACAAGCAAGCAATCTTAGTTTGCATCATTTTTGACCTCAACGCTTCCGATGCTTCAGTTTCAGATCTTAAATTCTTTAGAAGAATCTCCGATCCGAACATCGTGCAGGAGACTGATAGCCGTATTTCAGATGAAGTATCTTGCCCCGGCATTATTCTGGCCACCATGCCAATACTACCAACCTCAACGGGGTCGTATGTTTCAATAATATTATCAGAAACAACCTTGATTTCTTTGTTGGCTATCGAAGTTATATAAGTTTTGGTCAGCGAGAATATTTTATCGCAACTTACCTTACTACCACATCTCACAATAGCATTTCTCTCAGCTTCTCTTTCCTTTATTAACAACTCTTCCAATCTACTCTGAGATATTAATTCCGATGCCAACTCCCTCCGCTCTTCAAAGACTTTTGGATCTTCACCTCGAACCAGTCTAATATTATATTCGGCTGATTTTCTTGCAAAGTACGAGTTACCATCAAAAAAACTGACATATCGGGCCTTCGCTGGATTTTTATCATCCTGTGAAGCAGACCAAAAAAATGATGGTGGCGCATTCCTAAATACCGCCATATTGATAGCTGGGGATTTACATCGCTTCTCAACTATACTTTTGAGTTCTTCAGAATTTGGCAATCGCCAACTATCTCCCATGTCTCCAAATGTTTTCACAGCTTCACCCCAAGTCCACTCTGTTGCAGCACCTGCGCAGTGACCATAAGAATAAATTTGCCCTTCAGAGCAAATTTTCCATGTCAGCTTCGTTTCTTTGTCATAGGCGATACCTTCAATTCGATTTACATTAAAACGACTGGTCGGCGAAGTTTCCTTGATGTTGGAATTACATTGATATGGTTGTTGGGAAGCACAGCCAGCGAGGATAATACTGGCAAAGAGAATACCCACAATTGTTAATCTCATCATTCTCTCCTTGGAAGTAATTGTGGGGGGGTGAAAGAAACAAATGGAAATGTTGTTGTACATTTAATCCAAATATGATGCTGAGAAAAATAAATAGTTTCAGCAAAAAGTGACATTACCTATTCTTCGGTTGATTGCCCTGCAGTACTCTCCAGAATCTGGTAGAACACCTCATCATGCTTGATCATGTTGTAGTCACTGCGTGCACGTTCTTCAATAGCGGCTGTACCTTGCTTGAGATCACGAACTTCGGCATCCAGCAAGGCATTGCGAACCTGATTCTGCCGATTGATTTCCTGCTGAGTTTCGAGTTGTCTATTTAACTCCCACACTTTTAACCAGCTACCTTTCCCGATCCACAACGGGTACTGTAACAGCAGCAGCAGAACTACCAGAATCAATGTAACTGCACGCATTAGGAAACCTTTAAAAGTCCAGAACTGTGGATATCCCTAAACCGCGCTTGCATGCTAAATCACTTTATTCCAGCGGCTGAATCACATATAAAGCTTCTTGCTTACATTTTGCCCATATGAAACTCAAAGGAATTATTTCCGAATTCTGCATCTTCGAAAATTATTTACTTTTATTAGATCCCATTAAGCAAGCTGGTAATAGGCATCGCGCCCTGGGTAAGAAGCGGTATCACCCAGATCTTCCTCTATGCGGAGCAACTGGTTATATTTTGCCATTCGATCAGAACGCGACATTGAACCTGTTTTGATCTGCAACACATTGGTGGCAACAGCAATATCAGCAATAGTTGTGTCCTCGGTTTCACCGGAACGATGTGAGATAACAGCTGTATAACCTGCACGCTTTGCCATCTCGATGGCAGCAAAGGTCTCCGTCAATGTACCTATCTGATTGATCTTGATAAGTATAGAATTACCTAAACCTTGGCTGATTCCCTCACGGAATATTTTAGTATTAGTGACGAAAACGTCATCCCCTACTAATTGAATGTTTTTACCAAGACGTTTGGTTAAAAGTTGCCATCCGCTCCAATCAGTTTCACTCATACCGTCTTCGATGCTGATTAGCGGATACTTATCCGTCCAGTTTGCAAGATAATCGACAAACTGTGCTGGGGTGAGCTTCAGTTTTTCTGAAGCTAGGTGATAAAAACCATCCTTGTAAAATTCCGAGCTCGCGCAATCTACACCAATAGCGATGTCGGTGCCAGGAACGTATCCCGCTGCCTCAATTCCCTGCACAATCAACTGCAATGCAGCTTCATTATTGGGAAGATCCGGTGCGAAGCCTCCCTCATCACCCACCGTGGTTGGCATCCCCTTTTTGTCCAGAATATTTTTCAATGAATGAAATACTTCCGCTCCATAACGTACGGCTTCACGAAAGCTAGGCGCACCGACCGGGATAATCATGAACTCTTGCATATCAATATTGTTGTTGGCATGTGCACCACCGTTAATGATGTTCATCATCGGCACTGGCATTTCCATCATGGACGATCCACCTAAATAACGATATAAAGGCAAACCGCTTTCTTCTGCCGCAGCCCTTGCCACAGCCATAGATACAGCCAAAATTGCATTTGCACCCAGACGCGATTTATTCTCTGTGCCGTCAAGCTCTATCATTGTTTGATCGATGAAGGCTTGCTCTACCGCATCCAGACCGATAATACCTTCCGCAATCTCAGTGTTCACATATTCCACTGCTTTCAGCACACCCTTACCAAAATAACGCTGTTTATCACCATCGCGCAATTCAATTGCTTCTTTTTCACCAGTTGACGCACCGGAGGGCACAGCTGCACGTCCCATTACACCAGACTCCAATAAAACGTCTGCTTCTACGGTAGGGTTTCCACGTGAATCCAAAATCTCACGGGCGATTACATCAACAATTGCACTCATTAATTTTCCTTCTTCCTTTTTTCTAAATGTTTTTTAAATTAATTTTTTCTTCAATCAAGCCCTGCTGCTTGACTGTCTCATCCAACACAATCAAAGTCTTTAATAATGCCTGCAAATTTCCTAGAGGAAAGGCGTTAGGACCATCCGACATTGCCTTGGATGGATCAGGATGGGTTTCCATAAACAGACCCGAAATCCCAGCCGCTACCGCAGCTCGCGCCAGAACAGGCACAAACTCGCGTTGACCGCCACTAACTGCGCCCTGCCCACCTGGGAGCTGTACCGAATGTGTTGCATCGTACACTACCGGGCACCCAGTATTGCGCATCACTGCCAGCGAGCGCATATCAGAAACCAGATTATTGTAGCCGAACGATGCACCCCGTTCGCACACCATGATGTTGTCTTCTCCGCTCGCTTCACGCGCTTTATCCACAACATTTTTCATATCCCATGGAGATAAAAACTGACCTTTTTTAATATTTACCGCACGACCACATTTGGCTGCGGCGTGAATAAAGTCAGTCTGACGGCAAAGAAACGCGGGAGTTTGCAGCACATCAACCACTTCCGCCACTGGCGCAATCTCATCAATACTATGCACATCAGTCAACACTGGAACACCCAACTGTGCCTTTACTTCATTGAGTATCTTCAACCCTGCATCAATCCCAAAGCCACGAAAAGACTTCCCTGAACTACGATTGGCCTTGTCGTATGAAGACTTGTAAATAAAATTCAAATTCAGCTCACGGCAAATCTCTTGTAGTTTTCCCGCAGTATCAATGGCCATCTGCTGTGACTCTATTACGCACGGGCCAGCAATCAAGAACAACGACTGATCAAGGCCTACATCAAATCCACACAATTTCATGCAGCCACCTTTTTAGCAACCGCCAAGGAATGACGCAGCAACGCTGCTTCCACATAGGATTTAAAAAGTGGATGTCCGGTTCGTGGTGTGGAGGTAAATTCCGGATGAAATTGCACACCAATGAACCAAGGATGCATGGATTGTGGAAGTTCCATTATTTCCGGAAGCTCCTCGGAAGGGGTTCTTGCAGAGATGATCAATCCGGACTTTTCCAGTGCTGGTACATAATGATTATTTACTTCATAGCGATGTCGATGTCGTTCGTTTACTTCATCACCATAAATCCGCTGAGCCATTGTGTTGGGTTTTACTGGACAGCGCTGAGAGCCAAGGCGCATGGTACCGCCCAAATCAGAGTCCGCACTACGCTTGGCAACCTTGCCATCTCGGTCCAACCATTCCGTGATCAGCGCAACTACTGGGTGTTCAGATTCCAAATTAAATTCAGTACTATTCGCATCTGTCATGCAAGCGACATTGCGCGCATATTCAACTACTGCAAGTTGCATACCCAGACAAATACCTAAATAAGGTATTTTGTTTTCTCGCGCATAACGAATCGCGGCAATTTTACCTTCGGTGCCACGCTTCCCGAAACCACCAGGTACCAGTATCGCATCAAAGTGAGTCAGACTTTGCGTTCCACCGGTCTCGATATCTTCCGAATCAATATATTCAATATTGACCTTTGTTGAGGCATGAATACCCGCATGACGCAACGCCTCAATCAGTGATTTATAAGACTCGGTCAAATCAACGTATTTTCCGACCATCCCGATAGTGATTTGGTGCTGCGGATGTTCTTGCGCGTTGACCAGCTTCTTCCAAACAGACAATTCGGCAGATGGGGGGCTTAATGCCAGCTCTTCGCAAATAATGCGATCCAGCCCCTGCTCATGTAACATCTGTGGCACTTTGTAAATACTGTCTACGTCCCACATCGATATCACTCCCTCTTCACGTACATTCGCAAACAATGATATCTTGGCACGCTCATCGTCAGGGATAGGCCTGTCGGCACGACACACAAGCGCGGTAGGAAAAATACCGATTTCACGCAATTTTTGTACGCTATGTTGAGTCGGTTTGGTTTTTAATTCTCCTGCAGTAGCTATATAAGGAACCAGCGTAAGATGTACGTAAGCTACGTGGTTACGACTCATACGCAAACCCATCTGACGCGCAGCCTCAAGAAACGGCAACGACTCGATATCACCCACTGTACCGCCGATTTCTACAATCGCCACATCAGCCATACCATCATGGGACGCAGACGCTCCACGTTCAATAAATGTCTGAATTTCGTTGGTGATATGCGGTATAACCTGCACCGTTTTACCCAGATACTCACCACGACGCTCTTTGCGAATCACACTGTCGTAAATTTGTCCCGTGGTGAAATTGTTGGCCTTACGCATTCGTGCAGAAATAAAACGCTCATAATGACCAAGATCAAGGTCAGTTTCCGCGCCATCTTCAGTAACAAATACTTCTCCATGCTGAAACGGGCTCATGGTGCCAGGATCAACATTGATATAGGGATCAAGTTTAAGCATCGTTACCTTGAGTCCGCGCGACTCAAGGATGGCGGCGAGAGATGCCGCAGCAATGCCCTTCCCTAGTGAAGAAACCACCCCGCCCGTAATAAAAATGTACTTGGTCATAAGGGCGCGATGATACCGCAAATTCACCTACCATCACAATCTTAACGGCGTGCTAAAGTGTTCGCGTCACGTTTTTAGCAGCGTTGTTGTTTATACAAGGGAATGGGAAACCACAAGTAAAACTCCCACGCTCAGTGGGAATTCTAATTTTCGTTAAGAACCTAATGTAATAGCAACGATTGCTGGACAGATACGGCGCATACTGACATCAAGGAACCTGGCAACAATCCGAGGAACAAAACACCCAAACCATTTATGCTGATCAGCAACACAGCATCTTGTCCGAAAACTATTGGTGCTCGGCTTTCCGGAGCATCGAAATACATAAGTTTTACGATACGCAAGTAGTAAAATGCGCCAATAAGCGAGAATATTACTGCGGTAATGGCGAGCCAGGTATGTCCTGCTTGAACAACTGAATTTAGTACTGAAAACTTTGCAAAGAATCCAACGGTAGGCGGCACTCCTGCCATTGAAAACATTAGCAGTAACATCAAGAAGGCGAGCCAAGGGCTTCGTTGACTGAGCCCCTTGAAATCATCGAGTTTGTCTGCTTCAAAGCCCTCTCGAGACAATATCATAATCATCCCGAACGCACCCAATGACATTAAAACGTATATCACGGCATAGAACATCGCTGATCCGTATCCTTCAATGCTACCGCTCAAAAAGCCGAGTAGCATGAAACCCATGTGAGCAATGGTCGAATAAGCAAGCATGCGTTTAAGGTTGGTTTGCGCAATCGCAGTAATGTTGCCAATTGCCATAGATGCGATGGCCAATATGATTAGCATACCTGACCAGTGTTCTACTAAAGGTTGCATACCCTCCACCAGAATGCGCGAAGCAAAAGCAAAAGCTGCAAGTTTTGGTGCAGTGCCAATCAACATGGTCATCGCTGTAGGAGCGCCGTGATATACGTCTGGCACCCACATATGAAAAGGGACGGCACCAAGCTTAAACGCCAATCCGGAAACAATGAACACCAAACCGAACACAAGCAGGGTCTGGTTCGAATCGCCGGATTTAATCGCGTTTGATATTACGCTCAACTCCAGTGAGCCAGTTGCGCCATACAGCATGGACATGCCGTACAGCAGTAGCCCTGAAGCCAGCGCACCAAGAATAAAGTATTTCATCGCAGCCTCAGTTGCAATGGCTGAATCGCGCTGCAGAGCAACCATTGCATACAAACTCAACGAAAGCAGCTCAAGCCCCAGATAGAGAGTTAGGAAATGACTGGCTGAAATCATCACCATCATGCCAAGCATCGCAAACATCACCAATGCCATAAATTCGCCACTGAACAAGCCACGTACTGTTAGATATTGACGTGAATACATCAACATCATTGCAACTGCCAAATAGGTCAACAGTTTAAGGATGTCAGACATCAAATCATCCACAAACATATTATTGAAGGCATACGCCACGCCCTCTACATGAGTGCCGACAGTGATCAGCGCGCAACCCATCAAGGTGAGCAATACCAACATAAAGGTGATCATTCTGGCCTGTTGTTTGATCAACAGATCCGCGATCAGAATCACACACGCCATGACAAGCAGAAATATTTCCGCGCTGGCTGGCATCAATTTAGTCATCAGATCCATATTCATCTCAACATCAGTAATTAGTCGTTAAGCTTCGCAGTACTCATCACCCAGTTCATCAGGGCAGCTTGGAACGCGCCACATGTATCAGTAGATCGTTCACTGACACATGCATAATTTCACTGAATGGCAATGGATATAAACCCATGCCCAGTACAGTAAAGGCCAAAACAGTAAAGATCACTTTTTCTCGTAGAGTCAAGTCAGTTAGCGCCTCGACATTTTTGTTCACCACTGCACCGAAGATCACACGCTTGTACATCCACAACGTATATGCGGCACCAAATATAAGCGTAGATGCTGCGGCAAATGCATACCAAAAATTTGCCTTCACTGCACCAAGTATCACCATAAACTCACCAACGAAGCCACTGGTTCCAGGCAAGCCACTATTGGCCATTGCAAACAACATAAAGAATGCTGCAAACACAGGCATAGAATTGGCCACACCACCATAGTCAGCAATATTCCGTGAATGCATACGGTCATACAATACACCTATGCAAAGGAACAACGCACCTGATACAAATCCGTGCGAGATCATTTGCAGCAATGCACCTTCCATCCCATAAGCGTTAAAAATGAACAATCCTAATGTGACAAAGCCCATGTGCGAAATCGATGAATATGCCACCAGTTTTTTCATATCAGTCTGTGTCAATGCCACCAACCCGATATAAACAACTGCGATCAGTGACAATGCAATCATTACCCCAGCAAGCTCATGACTGGCATCTGGCGTAATGGGCATAGAGAAACGGATGAAACCATATGCACCCACTTTCAGCATGATTGCAGCAAGAATCACCGAGCCACCTGTAGGTGCCTCAACGTGTGCATCCGGCAGCCAGGTATGTACCGGGAACATTGGCACTTTAACTGCAAAGGCAAAGAAGAATGCGATAAAGATGAGTATCTGCGCAGTCATAGGCAATGCCACTTGATGGAAATCAAGTATTGCAAAACTACCACCTGATTTGTTGTACAGGTATATCAACGCAACCAGCATCAGCAGCGAACCAAGCAATGTATAGAGGAAGAACTTAACTGCTGCGTAGACTCGATTCTGTCCACCCCATACACCAATGATCAGGAACATTGGAATCAGCATAGCTTCCCAAAACACGTAAAAAAGCACAGCGTCTAGAGCAGCAAATACACCAATCATAATTCCCGACATAATCAAAAAGGAAGCCATGTATTGAGCAACACGCTTTTCGATCACCTTCCAGCCAGCCAGCACCACAATAGGAGTAAAAAATGCAGTTAGCAGGATAAAAAGCACCGAGATACCGTCCACTCCCAAATGGTAGTGGATATTGAAACGAGCAATCCAATCATGCATCTCAACGAATTGCATCTCGGACGTATCAAGAACAAACCCGGTATATAGTGGAATCGTAACCAAGAATCCCAGCAGCGCACCCACCATTGCAAGCATACGTGCAAGCGGAGCGTTTCTATCATCACCTGTAGCCAATACAATTATGCCGAAAATAATCGGCAACCAGATTGCAATGCTAATTACGGGTAAACCAAAAATCATGCTGTCATTCCTTAATTGTCACGCGACTGACGCGTCATTAGAACCAGTTGCGAACGCTCAACAATACGAACACTCCGATAATCATGAAAAATGCATAGTGGTAAATATAGCCGGATTGGAGATGCCGAATAATTCCGGATAGTATTCCTACTAACTTGGCTGTACCGTTCACCATCACACCATCAATCAGTTTTACATCACCAAACTTCCACAGGAATCGGCTAGCGCCACGTGCACCACCGGCAAAGAACCAGTCATAAAAACGATCAAAATAGTAATTATTGTCAAGCAATGTATAAATAAACTGGAATCGCTTCTGTATAGCTGCAGGAATGTCGGGACGCTTGAGATAGAAGAATGCCGCGCTAGCAACTCCTGCGATCGCCAAATAAAGTGGTAAGGTGCTAAATGCGTGTAAAGCCATACTAAACGGATTCTCAATCACTTCATGGTGCAACACTGTTTCAATCAAATGCTCCTTTGCAACAATAATCGCATCAAGGAAATAACCTTTATGCAACATAGGATCGAAAAGTATATAACCTATTATCACTGAAGGAATCGCCAAAAGAATCAGAGGTAAAGTCACCACCCACGGCGACTCATGCGGTTTCTGACCTGGTTTCAAGCCATGGTGATGATCGTGTGACTCGTCATCGTCTTTACCGTGGTGATCGTCTTGATGTGACTTGCCGAACCGCTCCTCTCCATGAAAAACCAGAAAGTACATACGGAAGGAATAAAATGCTGTGACAAATACCCCTGCAAGCACAGCAAAATAAGCAAATCCAGCCGCTGGAGAGTGCGACAAGCTCACTGCTTCGATGATACTTTCCTTGGAATAGAATCCAGAAAAGAATGGAGTACCAATCAAAGCCAACGAGCCAATCAACGAGGTGATCCAGGTAATTGGCATATATTTTCTCAAACCACCCATGTTGCGTATATCCTGATCATGGTGCAAGGCCATAATCACACTTCCGGCAGCGAGGAACAGCAGTGCTTTGAAGAATGCGTGTGTCATCAGGTGAAAAATTGCAACAGAATATGCTGACGCACCCAACGCAACTGTCATATAGCCCAGCTGAGACAAGGTCGAGTACGCAACCACTCGCTTGATATCATTCTGGATCATCCCCAGAAAGCCCATAAACAATGCTGTAATCGCGCCAATAACCATTACAAAAGCCAAAGCTGTATTGGACAGCTCGAACAACGGTGACATACGCGCAACCATGAAAATACCTGCTGTAACCATAGTTGCAGCGTGAATCAAGGCAGATATCGGAGTTGGGCCTTCCATTGAGTCTGGCAACCACACATGCAAGGGAAACTGTGCAGATTTTCCCATCGCACCGATGAATAGCAGAATGCAAATCGCTGTAATCAGGCCAACAGTCATACCAGGTATAGGTGCAGTATCTCCAGCATAGTTTGCAGCGGTAGCAAATACAGCAGCATAGTCGAGCGTGCCAAAAACCATCAGCACAAGCCCGATACCAAGCAAGAACCCAAAGTCACCAACACGATTCACCAGAAACGCCTTGAGGTTTGCATATATCGCCGTAGGCCGGGTGTACCAGAACCCGATCAACAGGTAGGAAACCAATCCTACGGCCTCCCAACCAAAGAACAATTGCATAAAGTTATTAGCCATCACCAACATCAGCATTGAGAAGGTGAAAAGTGAAATGTAGCTGAAGAACCGTTGATACCCCGGGTCCTCAACCATATAACCAATGGTATAGATATGCACCATCAACGATACAAAAGTCACCACCAACATCATGGTTACCGTGAGTCTGTCAATCAGGAAACCGACTTGAAAGCTGGTATCGCCGGATGTCAGCCAGGTATACACTGGGCCATTGAAAAGATTTCCTTCCAACACATCCATGAAAATCACCACTGATGCGATGAATGAAACGGCAACCAGTGAGATAGTGATGCGATGCGACCATGTTCGCCCTATCACCTTACCAAAAAAGCCTGCAATTATTGCACCGAGTAACGGAGCCAAAGGTACTAGCAGATAAAGGCTTAGCATACTCATCAACCTTTCAGACTGTCGAGATCTTCGACATTGATCGTATTCAAGTTACGGAATAGCACCACCAGTATCGCCAATCCGATAGCGGCTTCAGCAGCTGCCACAGTCAGAATGAAAAACACAAAGACCTGCCCTGAACTATCCCCTAAATAATGTGAGAAGGCGACGAAGTTAGTGTTGACTGCCAGCAACATCATTTCGATTGCCATCAACAACACGATCAGATTTTTGCGGTTCAAAAAGATACCTACCACGCTGATTGCGAACAGCACGGCACTCAATACCAGAAAATGCGATAGTGTTAACAAGCTGAATGCTCCCTCATTTGTGTCATTCCTTACTCACAGGTGGCTCTCCAGCCATTAGGTTCTCGGATTTCATGGTAACGATACGTATACGATCAGCTTTTTTAACTGCAATCTGCTCGGAAACGACCTGCGACTTCGAATCTTTACGATGTCGCATCGTCAGCGCAATCGCGGCAACCATCGCAACCAACAGAATCACGGCTGCGATTTCAAATGGATAGACATAATCGGTGTAAATTAGTCGGCCCAACTCTTTGGTATTGCTGTAATCAGCAGCATGCTTTACCGCTACCATTCCCTTGGATATATCTTTGGAACCTATTACCAAGATCATCTCAAGCACCATAAGCCCGGCAAGCACTGCACCAAAAGGAAGCCAGCGCCAAAAGCCTTCACGCAGTCGCGCCAAATTAATATCCAGCATCATTACCACAAACAGGAACAGCACCATCACTGCACCGACATACACCAGCACCAGCGTAATAGCCAAAAATTCAGCTTCAAGCAACAACCAGATGCCCGCACTACTAATAAATGCCATTACCAGAAACAATACGGCATGTACCGGATTACGTGCGGTAATCACGCGCAATGCAGCGAATACGGTCAAGGCCGCAAACACATAAAACACAATCACTTCGAAGTTACTGGTTATAAAATTCATCAAATAGCCTCTATGCAGCCTATCTATATCTGGAATCTGTTAATCGATCTTTCGCAATTTGTTGCTCGTATTTATCACCTACCGCCAACAACATCGGCTTGGTGTAATACAGATCGCCACGCTTTTCACCGTGATATTCGAACACACGAGTCTCTACTATCGCGTCCACCGGACAGGATTCCTCACAAAAACCGCAGAAAATACACTTGGTCAAATCAATATCATATTGGGTAGTACGGCGCGTTCCATCCTCGCGCTCTGCCACCTCGATTTTAATAGCGAGTGCCGGACACACTGCTTCGCATAATTTACATCCTATGCAACGTTCTTCACCATTGGCATAACGACGTTGTGCATGCAAACCACGGAAACGAAAACTCTGCGGCGTCTTCTCCTCTGGAAACTGAACAGTAATTTTGCGTGCGAAAAAATATCTGCCTGTAAGCGCCATCCCTTTAACCAGCTCAAAGAGCAGAAATGTCTTGAAGAAATTTTTGATTATTTCCATATTCGTCTCCTTAACCTACCAGACCCACAGATTGGTCTGCATCCATGCCGCAATAACCACCACCCAAATAATGGTAAGAGGAATGAATACCTTCCAACCCAAGCGCATGAGTTGATCATAGCGATATCGTGGAAAAGTCGCCCGGAACCATAAGAAAAGAAGCAAGATGAATGAAACTTTGCCCAACAACCATACAAAACCAGGAATCCAGTCAGTTGCTACACCCAATAATGGCCATCCGTGAAATGGGCTAAGCCAACCGCCCATAAACATGATGGCAGTAAGGAAAGCGATCAGGATCATGTTCGCGTACTCGGCCAAGAAAAATAGTGCGAATGTCATGCCGGAATATTCCACATGAAACCCAGCAACGATTTCAGACTCTCCCTCAGCCATATCGAACGGCGCACGATTGGTTTCTGCTACGCCGGCAATCAAGTACACCAGGAACATTGGAAACAAAGGCAAGAGATACCAATTCAGCATTCCTTGCTCACCTTGTTGACCATGCACAATGTCCCCCAGATTCATACTTTGCGATACCATCAAAACACATACCAAAGCAAAGCCCATTGCAATCTCATAGGAGACTATCTGAGCAGCGGAGCGGACTGCACCGATAAATGCATATTTGGAGTTAGAAGCCCACCCGGCAATAATTACACCGTATACGCCTAAGGAAGTCATGGCCAACAGATACAATAGCCCGGCATTAAGATCGGCCAGAACCACACCATCGCTGAAAGGGATAACCGCCCATGCAGCTAGTGCTGGTGCTAGAGCCATGATAGGTGCTAGAACGAAAAGAAATTTGCTAGATCCTGTCGGAATGATAATTTCTTTTAATAGCAGTTTCACACCGTCTGCGATTGGCTGCAACAAACCGAAAGGACCAACACGATTTGGTCCTATGCGAATTTGCATATAACCAATGACCTTACGTTCTGCCAATGTCAGATATGCAACCGATCCCATAACTGGCAACACGATAGCCATGATTTTGACCAAGGTCCAAATTGGCAGCCAAGCTGAACCGAATAGCTGTTGCCCAAACTCTAGCAGTGGTTGCAACATTTCCATCATGCGCGCTCCACCGTGATTATTCCAAACATTGCGCCCAGATTTGATGTGGCCGGGTGACCAGCTGCCACGCGCACTGTTCCGGAAGGCAAAGCATCGTTAACTACAGCAGATAATTTAACACTTGCGTCGCCTTGCTTTACCACAACCTCGTCGCCAGAATTCGCACCGATTCTATTCAATTCACTGCCTTGCATTTGCACAACCTGCACCGCTGCATCGTGTGTATTTTGCAATGAGGACGCGCGACGAACCAGAGCATCAGCAGAATAGATAGGCACATCGCTGATACGCTGCAAGCCTTGGCTAATATCAGAAGTTGCTATATTTAGCTCGACACCTTTAATGCTGTTACCCAATTTTTCGCCCATATTCAACCCTGATAAAAGCTCGTCGCGAACCGACTCGCTGTTGTCATAATCGAAACCGCTTACGTCCAGCAAATTACCCAGTACACGCAATACTTTCCATGCCGGGCGTGCTTCGCCTAACGGTTTGACCGCTCCCCTGAAGCTTTGCACGCGCCCTTCTGTACTTACAAACGTACCTGAGGTCTCAGTAAACGGCGCGATAGGCAACAACACATCCGCATAATCAGTCGCTTGGTGCTTGTAAGCAGACATTGCCACCACCATATCAGCAGTATGCATCGCTGCCATCGCCTGTTGCGGATCGTGCATATCCAATTCAGGCTCTACGTTCAGCAGAATATAAGCCTTGCGAGGTGAAGCCAACATTTGAGCAGCATTCATACCAGCTGAACCATCAGAGAAGGGCACGCACTTAGCCAGATAACCACCTACGCTGTTAGCCGCTTCCCCGAGAAAGCCGAATTTTGCTCCGCATAGTTCAGCAATCTGTTCAGCCAACAAGCTTATTTGAGCAGCCTGTGGATGTTGCTGAACAAAATTACCCAACAGCACTGCATTATGTTCACCACTAGCCAAGCTGTGTGCAATGGCACATGCCTGGTCGGATGGCTCTACAGACTCGACTGTTCTTTGGCATTCTGCTGAAAGTGTGCTGGATTTTTCAACAGTGAGTGCCTTCAAAACTTGTGCCAACAAAGCAAGCATATCGCTCGGTGCAACAATAGCTTTATTCGCCACTGGCATCAGCAATTCATCATCGCTGGCATGAACGATATTAACCTGCGCACCTTTTTTAGCTGCTTGGCGCACTCGCTGAGCCAGCAAAGGGTGATCTTTGCGAAGAAAACTGCCTATAACAAGGAAACGATCGCACGTTCCAATATCAGCGATAGGCATACCAAGCCATGGGGCACCTGACTGCTTCCCATCTGCGCTGAAATCTGACTGGCGCAAACGAAAATCGACATTGTTGCTACCAACACCACGCATTAATTTTTGCAGCAAATAGAGTTCTTCAAGCGTGCTATGCGGTGTCGCTAATGCAGCTATCTGCTCAGCTCCGGCAGCAGTTGTTATCTGACGCAAACCATTCGCCACATACTCTAACGCAGCCTGCCATTCAACCTCTATCCATTCCCCACCCTGCTTAATCATCGGCTTGGTCAGGCGATCAGGTACATTCAGCCCTTCATAGCTAAAGCGATCCTTGTCAGATATCCAGCACTCATTGATATTCTCATTTTCTGAGGGCACCACACGCAAGACTTTACCACCTTTAACCTGCACAGTTAAATTGGCACCTAGACCATCATGCGGGCTAATCGACTTGCGCTGAGACATTTCCCAATTGCGCGCTGTATAACGGAATGGTTTGCTAGTCAAAGCACCTACAGGACACAAATCAATCATGTTGCCTGATAATTCCGAATCCACAGTGC